>JACDJA010000050.1_pt1 | contig 183271 bp, 156 predicted proteins | sample 7449241 | NCBI WGS metagenome assembly JACDJA01 (sample SAMN14253289, study PRJNA609438) | sludge metagenome | isolation source: initial anaerobic sludge | collected 2018-12-20 | reverse complement strand
GGTTCGGGTGGATTTGGTGGTAGCGTTCATGGCGGACTCCTCTCGTGATCCCGTGTCTGGCGGCGAGAACCCCAGTCTGGCTCATCGAAGCCGTGTGGGGCGCGGGAGGAGTCCATTCGATCATTCAAGCCGACGCCGCTACGCGGCGCGGCTTAATTCAGGCGTTAGCCGTCATATGAAGAATCGCGGCAAGCGGAAAGCTTTAGCTGGGTACGTTAAACGGGGGAAGAAGCTCGTTTCTCCCATGAACGCGCTTCAGAACATGAAGTCGTACAGCTACGTCAACGATCTTCTTCCAGAACTGTTGTGGCTAGGGCTCATAAATGACTATAGCGGCTATCTGAAGGGACGCGATGTATTGGAGCGTGTCGTAACCGTTGGAAAAGATTGGGACTTGCCTATAAAGAACTTTGCACTCCAGTCAGCGTATATCTCACTTTCCGAAGAACAGAAGCTTCAGATTCTGGATTCGTGGGAGTCAGCGGGACTTCTGGACTCCATACGCAGCGCCCTGTCTCCTCTCATCTTGCTCTACGACAGGTGCGCGCTAAGATTTATCGGACCGCCGGCACAAGCGATTCCTGTAGACAGACTTGTCGAGCGCCTAGAGCGAGTCGTTGGTAGCGTGGCAGACAAGTATGAGACACCCGGGATCATGCTTCATGGTGCGCTACTAATGAACAACCTAATTGCCGGCCGAGTGCATTTTGCATCTCATATCGAACTGCCGGACTTTAACGCGGTAGTGGACCGCCCAGACTCAGAAGACGCCCGCAGAGCGGGAAGCTTTATACGTGCGTCGACGATGGCACAGATTGGATTTGTGGACCCGCCCAAGGAATGGGCGCAATATTTCTGGGATACCAGTTACGATCTTGTTGCTTGCGAATACCCTCATGATGAGTGAGTCACGCACTGAGCTTGAAGACTTCTTGGAACGTTACATTGATAACGTTTCCCAAGGCATGCGCGAACGCTGGGCGCTATACCGACCAGATACGTACAATCATGAAGGCTCCGACGCAATAGCTGGGCTAGTGGCGAGACAAGCCACGCTAGCCATTGAGTTCGCTCAGAATCCTGGAATGTGGAACGGCAATCTTGCGCCGCTTGTTCTAAGAGCAATGACGGACACACACATTACTCTCGCCTGGATTCTCAAGAATCCTATTGATCGTGGCCGTGAGTACATCAAGTACGGTCTTGGACAGGAGAAGCTGCAAATTGATCTTCTTGAAAATGAAGAAGAGAACATACCAGATGAAGAAAAGCATCCTGCGTTGTCGGAGCTGATAGACCACCGAAGGCAGTGGCTCAACTCGCAACTCCAAGAGTGGGCAATTGATGTAAATGTTGGGAGTTGGTCTGGAAAATCCACACGAGATATGGCGATGGAAGCAGGGTGCGAGTCACTCTATAAGTTCGCCTACATGCCATTCAGTGGAGCAGCGCATAGCATGTGGCAGCACGTGGGCATATACAACGTCGAGCGTTGCAAGAGAGCGCTGCACAAAGGACATCGAATCCCTCAAATTTTGAGCTTTAGCCCAGACATTGACTATCTCTACAGATCATCCAAATACGTTTCACGTACGTACTCCGCACTATCATCTGAGTTGGGGTTGCAGGTCGAAACAATCCTTCCAGTGGAGTTCTTCTTGCAAGAGCGCGATCGGCTAAATGGCGCGGGCAATGACGGCTAACAATTCGTTCAAGCCGATGCCGCTTCGCGGCACGGCTTAACTCTGGCGTTAGGCCTCGTATGGGAAGTATGTCGCACACCGAGTACATAAATGCGCTTCGCACGGACGCGGCACGCGTGGCCTCGGAGGCACTTGCTGGCCGCATCCACCTCTTGGAGGCGTGCCACACCCTCTCGTCGCTGCTTGCTCGCGCGGAGCTGGAGGCAAACGACCCAGACCTCGACGCGTTTGTCCTCATCTCGTCGGAGACCGATGCCCTGCCTGTGGGGGCCGTACGGGAGCGCTGGGACCCTGTTGCTCTAGAACATCTCCAACCCGAGATAGACTCCGCCATTACGTGGGCTGTACCGATCGCGACACCGGCTCTTAAGTCGGTTGTCTGTCGGTTCAAGGCCTAACTCATCATGTATGGACTCCTCCGTCAACCCCTGACAGCAGGATTTTGTGAAGTGTCAGCTTCACGGCGTTTTGATTCTTTGCTTTTCACCTGCTGACGCTCTGGCTTCAACTCCGGCAAGGCGGGAGCGGTTGCATTCGTGTATTCGGCTTTGCGGTGGGTTATTCCCGAGCCATCATGGAATCCGCACGAGACGAGGCCAGACATTCAAGCGGCCACGAGGGCCAGAATTGTGGCCACCATCCATGGCGGCCACCCTTCGGGCCATCGCTGCGCGATGTCCAAAACTGCTCCGGGCAGTTTTGTGTTATCGGCTTGGTCGTCTCGGGGACCGACACGCTTGCATGAGTTGAGGCTTGCAACGTCATGGGTTTTGGAACGGTGTTTCGGTGGTGCGTAACGCGATGTTGCGGTTGAGGTGGTCGGGATCAGGCGGCGCGAGGTTCGCGTCGGCTGACGTGTTCGGGGTCGAAGCTGGTGCCGTGGTGTTCGGCGGCCCAGAGCCTTCTGGCTACCTTGTTGGCCAGCGCCAGGGCGGCTTTGTTGTGGCCTTTCCGCTCGGCCAGCGCCAGCGCCCATTCGGGGCGTGCCTACAGCGCGCTGTCCATCGGCGGCACCTCGCTCGCCTGCGCCTGCAGCCGGTCGCGCTGGTCCTTGAAGGCGAAGGCCAGCGCCACCAGGGTCACCAGCGCGATGGCGGAAAACCCCGCGATGGTCGCCGCCGCCCACGAGCCGACCTCGAGGATCGAAAACACGATGGCGGTAATGACCGCGATGCCCACCGACGTGCCGATGCGCTGCCCGGTCTGCATGATGGCGCCGGAGCTGCCGGCATAGGCCAGCGGCACGTCGGCCAGGGTCAGGGTCTGGTTGGGGCTGATGATCGAACCCTGCGCCAGCCCCACGAACGACAGGCTCACTACCAGCCACCACACGCTGATGCGCCCGGCCTCGTGCAGCGCGATCACGACGCAGCACAGCGCCAGCCCGACCAGCGCCAGGATCAGGCCACCGATCACCACGCGCCGCCCGAGCCGCACCACGCGCTTGCCCGCCCAGTGCGCGGCATAGGCGGACAGCAGCGAGGCCGGAATGCCGAACAGGCCCGACTCGAACGCGCTGCGGCCATCGCCCTTCTGCACATAGAGCGCCAGCAGCACCCAGATGCTGGTCATGCCGAGGAAATACAGGGTCATGATGACGGTGCCGTTGGCAAAGCTCGGCGTGGAAAAGATGCCCAGGTCCACCATCGGGCTGAAACCCCTGCGCGCCCAGCGCCGCTCCCAGGCCACCCACGCCACGACAAGCAGTACGCTCGCCGGCAGCAGCAGCCAGAACAGCAGCGAATCGCGCGCCTCGACGAAGGGATACAGCGCCGCCAGCACCGCCAGCCCGAGCAGCAGCGCGCCAACCGGATCGAGCGAGCGCCAGCCGCTGCGCACCGTTCCTCCCGCGTCCGCGGCGCGCCGGAACAGCGGCCGGGGAAACCAGCGCAGGCCCATTGCCAGGGTCAGGAGCCCGATGGGTAGATTGATCAGGAAGGTCAATCGCCAGCCCAGGTCGACCCCGACCACCTTGATGAGGAAGCCCGCCAGCACCGGCCCGATCGCCACCGAGACGCCGACCGCGGTGCCGAGGCGGCCAAAGGCACGCCCACGCTCCTCGCCGTGGAAGTACTGCTGGATCATGCCCAGCGCCTGCGGGCTGAGCAGGCCCGAGCCCACGCCCTGCATCAGGCGCGCGGCGTTGAGCCAGTTGGCCGAAGGCGCCAGCCCGGCCGCCGCCGAGGACAGCGTGAAGACGACCACGCCGACGAGGAAGATGCCGCCGCGCCCCACGATGTCGCCAGCGCGGCCGGCCGACACCAGCACCACGCCGAAGGTGAGCGCATAGCCGGACAGCACCCACTGGATGTCCGACAGCGAGGCGTCGAGCGCGACCTGGATCGAGGGCAGCGCGACGTTGACGATGCTCACCCCGATCAGCGACATGAAGATCGCGATCAGGAGGACCGACAGGATCCGCCAGCGCACCGGATCATCGGAGACGGCCGGAAGATCCGCGCGCCGCGAGGCAGGCAGCGGGGACTGGCTCATGCCGCATCAAGACCAGGGTGCGGGAAGGAGGCACATTGTAGTGCCGCGGGCACCGCGGCCTTTCGGGCGAGGTTCATGCGCGCCGGACGGCTCAGTTCGCGTTCAAGACAAAGCGGTCCGCATCACGGAATGCCGGGAAACGCTCGCGGTGCGCGCGCAGGCCGTCCGCCGACAGGGTGACGGTGACCACCTGCGGCTGCTCGCCCAGTTCCACCAGCGGCTGGCCGAGCGGATCGAGCGCGGCGCTGTCGCCGGCGTAGTGGAAGCCGTTGCCGTCGGTGCCCACGCGGTTGACGCCGACCACGCAGGCGAGGTTTTCGATCGCGCGTGCGCGCAGCAGGGTGCGCCAGGCGTAGCGCCGCGCGCTGGGCCAGTTGGCGACATAGAGCGCCAGATCGTATTCGCAGCCGCCGCCCTCGGGCACGCGGTTGCGGCTCCACACCGGGAAGCGCAGGTCGTAGCAGACCAAGGGCAGCACGCGCCAGCCGCGGCAGCGGGTGATGATGCGGCTTTCGCCCTGGCCGTAGCGCAGGTGTTCGTCGGCCATGCGGAACAGGTGGCGCTTGTCATACCAGAGCAATCCGCCGCCCGGCTCGGCCCACAGCAGGCGGTTCCAGACGCGTCCGGCTTCCGCGATCACCATCGAGCCGGTCACCACCGCGCCCACCTCGTCGGCCAGCGCCCGCAGCCAGGCGACGCTGGCACCGTGCATGTCCTCGGCCTCGCCGATGGCCTCGTTGCCGAAGCCGCTGGTGAAGGTTTCCGGCAGCACGATCAGGTCGGTCTGACCCGCCAGCGGGCGCATCAGGCCGCCGTAGCGCGCGCGATTGGCGGCGGCGTTGCGCCAGACCGTGTCGGCCTGGACCAGGGAAACCCGCAGGTCGGATTCAGGAGCAAGGTGCATGTGCGGATTCACAGTTCGCGCAGGCGCGCCGCAGCGGCCTGCTGGGTGGCGTCGGACTTGGCGAAGCAGAACCGCACCAGGCGCTGGCCCGGCGGCGGTTCGGCCAGGAACGGCGAGAGCGGAATCGCGGTGACCCCCTTCTCCACGGTCAGCCAGCGGCAGAAGGCGAGGTCATCCAGATCGCTGATGGCCGAATAGTCGGCGAGCTGGAAATAGGTGCCGGCCACCGGCAGCAGCCGGAACGGGGTATCGGCCAGCAGCGCACGGAAGCGATCGCGCTTGTCCTGATAGAACGCCGGCAGTTCCAGGTGATGCTCCGGATGCTCGCGCATCATCCGCGCCAGCGCGTGCTGGGCCGGGTTGAAGCTGCAGAAGGTGACGTACTGGTGCACCTTGCGGAACTCCGCCGACAGCGCCGGCGGGGCGATGCAGTAGCCGAGCTTCCAGCCGGTGCAGTGGTAGGTCTTGCCAAACGAGGACACCACGAAGCTGCGCGCCGCCAGCTCCGGGTGGCGCAGCACGCTCTGGTGGACGGCACCGTCGAACACGATGTGTTCATACACCTCGTCGGACAGGAGCAGCACGCGCGTCTCCCGGAGGATCGCGGCCAGCGCATCGAGATCGGCGGCGGAAAACACCGCGCCGGTCGGGTTGTTCGGCGAGTTGACGATCAGCATCCGGGTGCGCGGCGTGATGGCCTCGCGCACGCGCTGCCAGTCGACGTGGAAGTCCGGCTCGACCAGCGGCACGTGCACCGCGCGCGCGCCGGCCAGGTCGATCGCCGGCTCGTAGCTGTCGTAGCAGGGATCGAGCACGATCACTTCGTCGCCGGCGCACACCGCGGCATGCACCGCGCAGAAGATCGCCTCGGTGGCACCGCTGGTGACGGTGATGTCGCTGCCGGCATCCACCCGCGCGCCGTACAGCCCGGCCGCCTTTTCGGCGATGGCCTCGCGCAGCGCCGGCACGCCCGCCATCGGCGCGTACTGGTTGTGGCCCTCGCGCATCGCCTGCGCCAGCGCCTCCACCAGGAAGGGCGGCACGTCGAAATCGGGAAAGCCCTGGCCGAGGTTGACCGCCGAATGCTCGGCCGCCAGCTGCGACATCGTGGTGAAGATCGTGGTGCCGACGCGCGGCAGCTTGGTGGCGAGGGCAAGGTTCACTGGCAGGGCACCGGCGAAGTCAGCATCTCGACATCCTCCCAGCTCTTCCACTGCCCGCCCATCGGCGCGGGGAAGGTCAGGTCGGCACCCATCCGGCCATGCGTCGCGTCCACGAAGCGGCGACGGAACACACCGATGTCGGTCGTGGTCGACGGCCCCATCGAGCACAGCGGGCAGGTTCCCGTCATCACCTGGGCCACCAGCTCCCGCAGTTCGCCCACCGGGGCCGAGGCCTCGCGGTGCGCGCGCGTCCAGCGTGCGCGACCCTGCGCGTCGTAGATGTAGGCCAGGTAGGTCTCAAGGCCCGGATAGGTCAGGATTTCGAAGCCGAAGCCCGAGCGCGCCGGGGTGTACCAGTTGCCGTCCGGCTTGAGCGCCCCGCCCGGCAGCGGTTCGCAGGCACCGCCCGCGGCCTCGATCAGCACCAGCTTCTGCGATCCGCTCTCGCCGTCGAGATTGAAGCTCACCCGCATGTTCCGGGAATCGATGAAGCTCAGCGTGGCATCGCCCACGACCACCGCGTGGGTCCGGCTGCCGTCCCAGGTGAAACGATACAGCGCATAGGTCGCGTTGCCCTGCGTCGGCCCCGGCGCGGCCAGGGTGCCGCCCAGCCAGGCCGGCGTGCCGTCCTGCAGGTAGGTGTACCAGGACAGCGTCCAGATCGCGCCGTCGGCAAAGGGGGAAAAGAAGAAGCCGGAGCCGGAGCTATCCGGGTTGAACCAGTTGCCGTAGCCCGGCTGCGGGCGGTCGGTGCCGAAGTCCAGGGTGATCGACAGATCGAAGTTCGCCGCGCCCTGCCCGACGTTCACCGGCGTCACGTACCAGCGCCCCGGCGCGAGGGCAGCCCCGCTCACCTGCACCGCATCGTTGGCACCGGGATTCGACGAGGCCGCCGCCGCGGCGCTGCGCGGCGGTGCCGCGGCAATCGACGGCGAAGACGGCGAGGGCTCGTGCGCCAGATACAGCTTGACCTCGCCGCTGCCCTGGCTGGTGGCGCGCAGCCGCGTCGCATTCGGCGGCACCTCCACGTACAGGCGATCCTGCGCCTGACCGGCCAGCAGGCGCATAGTCCGCTTCTCGCCCGGCACCAGAGCGGCCGCGGCCGGCGTACCGTTGGACGCGCGCGTCAGCTTGACCAGCACTTGCGCCACGCCGTCCGGGCGGGCGCTGCCCGCGCCGATGATCAGGTGCCCCCAACGCGACTCGCCCGGCACCAGCGTCGGGTCGTTCCACGCCAGCCGCACCCGGAACGCCTCGCCGTCGACGGTGACGCCGGGGCCGGTCGCCACCAGCGGCCGCTGCGTCTCGGCCCGCTGCGAGGCGACGAGCGGCACCAGCGCGGCGTTGACCACGACGCGATCCTGCCCGGCGGCGGACGCGCGCCAGTTCTGCACCAGGATCCAGAAGTGCTCGCCCTGCTCCACGTCAAGCACCAGATCGCAATGCTCGGTTGCCGTGGGCGAGGCCGACTTGCAGATCCGCGTGCCGTCGCTCGGCAGCGCCGACGCGCTCGAGGCCCGCCCGACGTAGAGGTCGATGTCACCCGCGGTGCTGGAGGACGCCTCCACGCGCAGCCGCATGCGGCCGCCGCGATCGGCCACAAGCCGGAAGAGGCTGACGCCCTCGTTCGCCGCGCCGAGGCTGTCGTAAACCTCGTCCTTGGTCGGGTCCTGCGGGATCATCGGCGCGGCGGACAGCGGCTCGACCAGGTCGCTGCCGGCAAAGCGCGCGCTCGGCAGCGCGACCAGTCCGGAGAGCGCAACGTCGCTCCAGCCGGATTCCGATTCGACCTGCGCACCGGCCTGGGGCAGCACGATCTGTGCCGGCAGGTTGCCGGCGGAAGGCCGGATCGCTACCGGCAGGACGATGTCCGGCGTGCCGCCGCCTACGCGCGACAGCTTCACGCTGCCGCTCAGCCAGCGCCCGAATTCGGCGTCGGCCGATGGCGCGAAGCGGAATTGCAGCGCCTGCGTGCCGCCGGCAGCCACGGTGAATCCGGGCGGCGTGATCGTCATCGTGCCGCCGGGCACCTGCGCCGAGGCCTGCCACTGACCACCGCCGGCCAGATCCTGGACGGTGCGGGTGAACTCGCAGGCGCGCAGGCAGTTCCCGTCCACCAGCGCGCCTTGGTTGAGCGTGCGCGCCGAACCGCTGGCACCGCGGAACTCGGTGCCGGAGACCGGGAAATACAGTCCCGCGCGCACCGCTCGGGACAGGTCGATGGTGCCGGCACCGGCATCGAGCGCGCCGGCCGGCGTGACGTCATCGGACAGGCGCACGCTGGCGCGCGCGGTTCCCTGCAGCGCGCTTTCCACCTGCGTCGGGCCCCACGACGGATGCGCCCCGCGCAGCAGCGCGACCGCGCCGCTGACGTGCGGCGCGGCCATCGAGGTTCCGCTCATGTAGCCGAACGAGGTGGCGGAGTCCTTGTAGGCCGCGAGGATGTTGGTGCCGGGGGCCGCGAGGCTGGGCTGGAGCCAATCACCAGCCACCGGACCGCGCCCGCTGCTGGCCGCCAGCACGTCGCCGAAGGCCGCCACCCGCTCCACGGCCGAGGCGCCGATCGTGGCGCGATGCCCACTGCCGCTGGCCAGCCACTGCTTGAGCGCCACGCCGGCCGCGTAGGGCAGATGCGTGGCGGGCAGCTCGTGGGCATCGGCCACCAGGCTGGCACCATCGGCCGCGGCGTTCACCAGGATCATCCCGCCACCGCCGGCGTTCTTCACGTTGAGGCCCTTCACCACGCGGGCGTAGATGCCGCGATCGCACACCACGATCTGCCCGGAAAACGGCGTGCCGCTCCAGGGCGAGGTGCTGGTGTCCGGCGGCAGCGCGTCCACGTTCGGGCCGGTCGCGCACAGCGCGGAGCCGAAGCTGCCGGCGTGGACGACCGGTGCCGGCCCGTAGCCCGTCTGGGTCAGGCTGGCCCCGGCGAGCATTCCGCCCGACGGGGGCGGCGAGCCACCGCCGCTGAGCGTCACCCGCGCCACGTTGGCTCGGTCGTGGCTGACGTTGGCCACGCCGATGACCCAGGGCGCGTTGGCGGGCGAGGTCAGGCTGCCTGGCTCGGGCCCGTCGTTTCCCGCCGAGACCACGACCACCACGCCCGCTTCGCGCGCCGCCAGCATGGCCTGCATCTCCGAACCGCTGGCCCAGGGATCGCGCGCATCGCCACCGATCGAATAGTTGATGACGTCGACGCGATCCTCGACCGCCTTGTTGATCGCGGCGAGCGTCCAGCTGCCGCGGCACTTGGCCTCGGCCTCGCAGGCCTTGTAGCTGACGAGATTGGCGCGCGGGGCCACGCCGGAAACGCGATAGGTGTCGTTGCCGGATCGCAGGTTCATGGGATTGCCCGCTGCGATCGACGCCACGTGCGTGCCGTGGCCATCCAGGTCGATCCCGTCGTTGGCCTCCTTGTCGCTGTCGCCGGTGGTGAGGTCATGGATGCCGATCAGCTTGGCGTTGCATCCGGCCGACGTGGAGCCGGCGCACAGGCCGAGGTAGCGACCGCGCGGATTCTGGATCGGATATCCGTCGCTGTTGCTGCCGAAGGCACGATGGCTCGGCGTGATGCCGGTGTCGATGATGCCGATCACGCGGTTTTCGCCGCGGTTGCCGCCGCTGGCCGGGGTGGCGCTCCAGATCGCATCGGCGCGGATCCAGGCCGGCCCGGCATCGGTCATGGGCCGGCGCACGAACTCCGGCTCGACGGAAACCACGCCCGGGATGCGGCGCACCGCGTCCGCTTCGGCCGGCGTCAGCGAAAGCGCCACACCATTGTTCACCACGTCGTAGGCGAAAAGCGGATCGAGCGGACGCCCGATGCGCACCGCCATGTCGCCCAGGCGCTCGGCGCGCAGCTCGGCCAGCGCGGCGCGATAGGCGCGGGACGCAGGGGCATCCACGTCCAGGCGCGCCGCGCCGGTCACCGCCGGGCTGGTGGCCTTCAGCCCGCGCAGCTTGGGCTGGGCGCGGTCATCGGCACCGCGGAAGGCGGCCAGCGGCGCATCCTCGAACTCCACCAGCCAGACCGAACCGGCCGCTGCCTTCGCAGAAGGAACGTCAGGCCCGGCAGCCAGCACCGCGCCGGCACCAAGGCCCGCCGCCAACGCCAGACACACCATCACATCGCGCATATCGATTTTCTCCGGGCAGGGGCGGCACGCCACGCGGCCTCGCGCATGAACCGCGTCAATCCAAATATCCTGCCACAGCCTCGGCGTGAAACCACCCGCACCGCGTCGGTGCCCAGCGGCGGCGCGACAGGGCAGGCAAATCCCGTGACCTTCTCCCCGATCCCGGCTAGCATCTGCGCCCGATGAGTCCTCTTGCCACCTCCGCGCCCGCCGCGGCGCTGCTGCGCGCCGAGGGACTGGGCTTCGACCGCAACGACGAGCCGATCTTCGGGCCGCTGGATTTCCACGTCGAAGCCGGCGAAGCGGTGCTGATCCACGGCAGCAACGGCTCGGGCAAGACCACCCTCCTGCGCGTGCTGGCCGGGCTGCTTCCGGCGACGCGCGGGCGAATCCTCATCGAAGGCGAGCCCGCCACGGTCGAGCGCATCGCCGGCACCTGCACCCTGCTCGGGCACCTGCTCGGGCACAAGGGCGAACTGACCGCGGTTGAAAACCTCGAATTCGCCTGCGGCCTGTTCGGCCAGCGCCCCGGCTCGGACATCGATGCGGTCCTGGCCACCGTGGGCCTGGCCGGATTCGAGGACGCGCTGGCGCGGCAGTTTTCCGCCGGACAGCGCAAGCGCCTGGCGCTGGCGCGCCTGCTGCTGGTTCCCGCGCCGCTGTGGCTGCTGGACGAGCCCTACGCCAACCTCGACCTGCCCGGCATCGAGCTGGTCAACCGACTCATCGGCCTGCACCTGGCGCGCGGCGGCGCGGCGCTGGTCACCAGCCACGGGGCCTATGCCACCGGCGCGGTGCGCACGCGCACGCTGGAGCTGGAGGCAGTCCGTGCTTGAACGAGCCGCCCTGATCCATCGCGAGCAAGCTCGCTCCTGCGGGGGGGCGCGTCGTGGCTGAGCAGCCATCCACCCTCACGGCGTTCGGGGCCCTGCTGCGGCGCGACTTCCGGCTGCTGTGGCGGCGGCGCGGCGACGCGATCAACCCGGTGCTGTTCGCGCTGCTGGTGATCTCGCTGTTTCCTTTCGCGCTGGGGCCGGAGCCCACGACGCTGGCACGGATCGCGCCTGGGGTGATCTGGGTGGCGCTACTGCTGGCCGGCCTGTTGTCGCTCGATACCCTGTTTCGCGCCGATCTGGACGACGGCAGCCTGGAGCAGCTCATGCTGGCACCGCATCCGCTGTCGGTGCTGGTGGGCGGCAAGATCCTGGTGCATTGGGCCAGCACCGCGCTGCCGCTGATCGTGGCCACGCCGCTGTTCGCCACCCTGCTCTACCTGCCCGAGGGCACGCTCGGGCCGCTGATGCTCTCGCTGCTGCTGGGCACGCCCCTGCTGAGCCTGATCGGCGCGGTGATCGTGGCGCTCACGGTGGGCATGCGTCGCTCTGGTATGCTTTTGGCCCTTTTGGCCCTGCCGCTTTACGTGCCCGTGCTGATCTTTGGTGCCGGCAGCGTGATGGCGGCAGCACACGGTCTGCCCTACGACGGCGCGCTGCTGCTGTTGGGGGCGGGTCTGGTGATGACACTGGTACTGGCCCCGCTGGCCGCTGCGGCGGCGCTGAGAATTGCCCTCCAATGAATCGCTTCATGCGCTGGGTGCACTATCTGGGTGCACCGCCCAACTTCCATGCCTTCGCCTCCCGCTGGGTGCCTTGGTTCTATCTCGCGGCACTGCCACTGATGGCCTGGGGCATCTGGCAGGCGCTGTTCGTGGTGCCGGCTGACTACCAGCAGGGCGACAGCTACCGCATCCTCTTCATCCACGTGCCAAGCGCCTGGATGAGTCTGTTCATCTACGGCGTGATGGCGGTGAACGGCTTCATCGCCCTGGTCTGGCGGATCAAGCTCTCCGAAGTGCTGGCGATGAGCTGTGCGCCGATCGGTGCCGCCTTCACCTTCGTCACGCTCGCCACCGGCGCGATCTGGGGCAAGCCGATGTGGGGCACCTGGTGGACCTGGGACGCGCGCCTGACCTCGGAACTGGTGCTGCTGTTCCTGTACCTGGGCGTGATGGGCCTCTATGCCGCGATCGAGGACCGCCGCGCGGCAGCGCGTGCCGCCTGCTTCCTCGCCCTGATCGGTCTGGTCAACGTCCCGATCGTGCACTTCTCGGTAGAATGGTGGAACTCGCTGCACCAGGGCGCGACGATCCGCCTGTTCGGCAAATCCACGATCGATCCAAGCATGCTGCCGCCCTTGATCGCGCTTACTTTCGGCACCAAGCTCTGGTTCGCAGGCTCGCTCCTGGCACGCACCCAGGCCACGATGTACGAGCTGGAATCGACCAAGGACTGGGTACGGCGGGACATGGAAGCGCGCGGATGAACTTCAGCCTGGATCAATACGCCCCCTACGTCTGGTCCAGCTATGCGATCTTCGTCGCGATGCTGGTCTGGGACTACGTGATTCCCCGCCTCCGCCTGCGCCGCACGCGCCGCGTCGTGGCAACCCGCCTCAGGCGCGAGGCGGCCCGCAACACTGGAGGTACGCCATGAACCCGACCCGCAAACGCCGCCTGTACGTGGTGATCGCCGTGCTGGTCGCCGGCTTGATCGCCGGCGTCCTGGTGGTCAAGGCGCTGAGCAGCAATCTCGCCTATCTCTACACCCCCGCCGAAGTGCTGGCGGGCGACGCCGGCGAGCGCGCCGTGTTCCGCCTGGGCGGCATGGTCAAGGAAGGCTCGATCGAGCGCATCGAAGATTCGCTGGAAAGCCGTTTTACGGTGAGCGACGGCGACGCCGAGCTGGTGGTGTCCTACACCGGCATCCTTCCCGACCTGTTTCGCGACAATCAGTCGGTGATCGCCACCGGTGCGATGCAGGGCGGCCATTTCGTGGCCACCGAAGTGCTGGCCAAGCACGACGAAACCTACATGCCGCGCGAACTGGCCGAAAAGATGGAAGCCGCACACACCAAGCACAACGTGCCGGACACCGCGCAGGCCACCGATGCTCCCTGAACTGGGCAACTTCGCGCTGATCCTGGCGCTGGTGATCGCACTGGCGCTGGCGACGCTGCCGCTGATCGGCGCGTGGCGCAAGCAGGCGGCGCTGATCGCCACGGCGCGGCCGGCGGCGCTCGGGCAATTCGTGTTCGTGGCGCTGTCCTTCGTCATCCTGGCGATCGCCTTCGTGCAGGGCGACTTCTCGGTGCAATACGTCGCCCAGAACTCCAACTCCCTGCTGCCGGTGATGTATCGCATTTCGGCGGTCTGGGGCGCGCACGAGGGCTCGCTGCTGCTTTGGATCCTGATCCTGGCCGGCTGGACGCTGGCGGTGGCGGTGTTTTCGCGCAACCTGCCCGATGAGGTGGTGGCGCGCGTGCTGGGCGTGCTGGGCTGGGTCAGCGTCGGATTCCTCGCCTTCGTGCTGTTCACCTCCAATCCCTTCGACCGCCTGCTGCCGGCAGCCGCAGAAGGCCGCGACCTCAACCCGATGCTGCAGGACGTCGGCCTGATCCTGCACCCGCCGATGCTCTATTTCGGCTACGTCGGCTTCTCGGTGGCCTTCGCCTTTGCCGTGGCCTCGCTGCTGGGTCGTGAACTGGACCCGCGCTGGGTGCGCTGGGCGCGGCCCTGGACCAATGTGGCCTGGGCCTTCATGACGATCGGCATCGCGCTGGGTTCCTGGTGGGCCTATTACGAACTGGGCTGGGGCGGCTGGTGGTTCTGGGATCCGGTGGAAAACGCCAGCTTCATGCCCTGGCTGGTGGGCACCGCGCTGATCCATTCGCAGGCGGTCACGGAAAAGCGCGGCGGCTTCCGCGGCTGGACCATCCTGCTGGCCATCGCCGCGTTCTCGCTGTCGCTCCTGGGCACCTTCATCGTGCGCTCGGGCGTGCTGACCTCGGTCCATGCCTTCGCCTCCGATCCAGGGCGCGGCGTCTTCATCCTCATCTTCCTCATCGTGGTGACGGGCGGCTCGCTGCTGCTGTACGCGCTGCGCGCACCGGGACAGGAGGCCGGCAAGCCCTTTGCCGCGCTGTCGCGCGAAACCCTGCTGCTCATCAACAACCTCATGCTGTCGGCGGCGGCCGCGATGGTGCTGGTCGGCACGCTTTCGCCGCTGCTGTTCGAGGCGCTCAACCTGGGCAAGATTTCCGTCGGCCCGCCCTACTTCGCCACACAGTTCGTCTGGCTGATGCTGCCGGTGGTGGTGCTGCTGCCGTTCGGGCCGTTCGCGCGCTGGGGTCGCGAGCAGTTTCCGCGCCTTCTGCCGACCCTGCGGATCAGCCTCGCCTGCGCCGTGATCGCCGCGGCCATTGCCTGGCTGCTGGGCGATGGCTGGGACAGCCTCGCCATCGCCGGCGTCGCCGGCAGCGCGTGGATCCTCGGCGGCGTGGCGCTCTACGCCATCCAGCGCATCCGCCAGATGCCCGCCGGGCGGCGCTTCCCGCCGGAAATGCTCGGCATGCTGCTGGCCCACGCCGGCGTCGCGGTGTTCATCGTCGGCGCGCTGGTCGTGGAAACCGTGGGTGTGGAAAAGGATGTGGCGGTATCGCCGGGTCAGGTGACCGAGGTGCGCGGCTACGAATTCCGCTTCGACGGCGTGGTGCACCACGTCGGCCCGAACTACGAGGCCGACCGCGGCACGGTCACGGTCACGGCCAACGGGCGCCTGATCGCGGAGCTGCATCCTGAAAAGCGCGCCTACGCCAGCGGCGGCCAGGTGATGACGGAAGCGGCGATCGCGCCAGGCCTGTTCCGCGACCTGTACGTGGCGCTGGGCGAACCGCTGGGCGCGGAAAACTGGGCGCTGCGCATCTATGTGAAGCCCTTCGTGCGCTGGATCTGGCTGGGCGCGCTGATGATGATGCTCGGCGGCTTCATCGCGGCGGCGGACCGGCGCTTCCGACGCGACCTGGCCCCGTCGCGCGAAGCCATCGACGCGCCTTCGACAGACGCGCCCGCACGCGCCGCCGCGGCACCGGCCGGAGTGGTCTGACCGTGCTCAAGCGCTGGCTGCCGCTGATCCTGTTCGCCTCGCTCGGCCTGCTGCTGTGGGCCGGCATCCGCCTGTCGCAGCAGCGCGACCCGAACGCCATTCCCTCGCCCTTCATCGACCGCCCACTGCCGGCATTCTCGCTGCCGATGCTGCACGATCCCTCGCGCACGGTGGATTCGGCCAGTCTCATCGGCACGCCCTATCTCCTCAACGTCTGGGCGAGCTGGTGCCCGGAGTGCCGGGTCGAGCATCCCGAGTTCGAGAAGCTCGCGCGCGCCGGCGTGATCCGCGTGGTGGGCTACAACTACAAGGACGAGCCGCAGGACGCGACGCGCTGGCTGCAGCAGTTCGGCGATCCCTACGAAGTGATCGTGGCCGACGAATCCGGCCGCACCGCGATCAACCTGGGCATCTATGCCGCGCCGGAAACCTTCTTCGTGGACGCGCAGGGCATCGTGCGCTTCAAGCATATCGGCGCGCTCACCCCTGAAATCATCGCGCGGGAAATCATGCCGCGGCTGAAGGCGGCGGCGCGATGAGCGTTTTTGCAATCACTCGCCGCAGGATCGCCGCGGCGCGAAGAGTCTCCCTCACTCCAACCATTTCTCCTGTCGGAACCGGGGGAGAAGAAGCAACAAGCCGAGGGCGGGGGCTTGCGGGGCGCGCGCTGCTGGCACTGTTGCTCTGTCTTGCTGCCGCCGCCGCTTTCGCGGTCGATCCGATGCCCTTCCGCGATGCCGCCGAGGAGGCGCGCTTCCGCGCGCTGGCCGCCGAACTGCGCTGCGTGATGTGCCAGAACCAGTCGCTGGCCGACTCCAGTGCACCCATCGCGCGCGACCTGCGCAACGAGGTGCTCGAACTCATGCAGCAGGGCAAGAGCGACGACGAGATCAAGGCCTTCCTGACCGAGCGCTATAGCGACTTCGTGCTCTACCGCCCGCCGCTGCGCGGCAGCACGCTGTGGCTGTGGATCGCGCCGCCGCTGCTGCTGCTCGGCGGTGCCGCAGTCCTTTTCGCCGTGGTGCGCCGGCGCGCCACCGCCGCCGGCTCGCCGCCGCAATCCGAAGACAACGAGGACTGGTGATGAGCGCGTTCTGGATCCTGTGCGCGGTGATGGTCATCGCGGCGCTCGCCTTTCTCATCCCGCCGCTGCGACGCAGCGCGCGCGGCGTGGTGATTGCCCTCGTGGTGCTGGTCCCGCTGATCAGCGTCGCGCTGTATTACCGGCTCGGCGACCCGCGCGTGTTCGATCCGGCGGTGCAATCGGCCACCGCCGCCATGCAGCAGGCCCGTCAGGAAGGCATGCCGCCGATGGAACAGGCCATCGCCGGCCTGCGCGACCGGCTGGAGCGCGAGCCCGACGACCTGGAAGGCTGGCTGCTGCTCGGTCGCGCCTACAAGAGCATCGAACGCTTTTCCGACGCCCAGGCGGCCTTCTCCCGCGCCATGGCGCTGGCACCCGAATCGGGCAGCGTGATGATCGAGTACGCCGAGGCGCAGACGCTGGCCTCGCCCTCGCGCCGCTTTGAAGGCGAGGCGCTGCTGCTGCTCGAACTCGCCCTGCGGCTCGAGCCCGACAACCAGCGCGGGCTGTGGCTGCGCGGCATCGCACATTACCAAGCGGGCGAAACCGATCAGGCGATGGCGGTCTGGGAGCACCTGCTCACGGTGATTCCCGAAGACAGCCCGACCCGCGAAACCCTGCGCCAGCGCATCGACGAACTGAAGGCGCAGGCCGGCTTCGCCGCCCCCGCGCCGTCCTCGCCCGCACCGGCGCAAGCCGCCGCGCCCGGCCCCCGCCTCACCGTCCACGTGTCGCTGTCGCCCGCCCTGGCCGGCCGCATGGCTCCGGACGACACGCTGTTCGTGTACGCCCGCGCGCCCGAAGGCTCGCGCGCGCCGCTCGCGATCCAGCGCCTCGCCGCGCGCGATCTGCCACTCACCCTCACGCTCGACGACAGCCACGCCATGGTGCCGCAGATGAACCTATCCAGCGTGGCGCAGGTGGTGGTGGGCGCGCGCATCTCGCGCAGCGGCAGCGCGCAGGCGCAGCCGGGCGATCTGGAGACCCTCTCGCCCGCGATTTCCACTTCGCAAACCGAGCCGGTCGAACTGGTCATCGACCGCATCGCCCCCTGACCGCGCCGTGGCCGAGTTCATTCCGCCCGCGACGCGGTTCTTCGCTCTGCCCTCGCCCTTCGCGATGCGGCGCGGCGGCAGCCTGACGGGCGCGCGCCTGGCGTATGAAACCTGGGGCACGCTGTCGCCGGCGCGCGACAACGCCATCCTGATCCACACCGGCCTGTCACCCAGCGCGCATGCGGCCTCGCGCGAAGACGACCCGGAGCCGGGCTGGTGGGAGGCGATGATCGGCCCGGGCAAGGCCATCGACACGCGCCGCTGGTTCGTGATCTGCGCCAACCCGCTGGGGAGCTGCAAGGGCTCCACCGGACCGGCCTCGATCAATCCGGCCAGCGGGGAAACCTACCGCCTCGACTTCCCCGACCTTGCGCTCGAAGACATCGCCGCATCGACCGGCGCGCTGGTGCAGGCGCTGGGCATCGAACGGCTGGCCGCCCTGATCGGCTGCTCGCTGGGCGGCATGTCCTCACTGGCCTACCTGCAACAGTTTCCCGGCGCGGTCGGCTCGTACATCAACATTTCCGGTGCCACGCACGCGCTGCCCTTCTCCATCGCGATCCGCTCGCTGCAGCGCGAGGCGATCCGGCTCGATCCGGCCTGGGACCAGGGCCGCTATACCGAGGAAAGCTATCCCGAGTCGGGCATGCGCATGGCGCGCAAGCTCGGCGTGGTCACCTACCGCTCGGCGCTGGAATGGGACGGCCGCTTCGGCCGGGTGCGGCTGGATCCGGACCGGCGCGAGGACGATCCCTTCGGCCTGGAGTTTGAGGTGGAGTCCTATCTGGAAGGCCACGCGCGCCGATTCATCCGCCAGTACGACCCCAACTGCTACCTCTACCTCAGCCGCGCGATGGACTGGTTCGACCTGTCCGAATCCACCGGCGGCGACGCCATCGCCGCGCTGGCGACGCTGCGCGTGCCGCGCGCCCGGGTTCTGGGCGTCACCACCGACATCCTGTTCCCGAGCAGCCAGCAGGAGGAAATCGCCGAAGGACTGCGCCGCGGCGGCAGCCAGGCCGAGTGCCTCGCCTTCCCCTCGCCGCAGGGCCACGACGCTTTCCTCGTGGACTTCGCGCGCTTCTCGCCGGCGGTGGCGGAGTTCCTCGCCGGGGCCTGAAGACAGGCCCGATCAGCCCTCCGCGGCGGGCAGCGGGGCATTGCCCCGCGCCCGGATCTTCGCCACGCCGCGCGCGCTGGCCAGGCGCAGGTCGTCGAGGAGAGCGTAGATCGTGGGCAGGAACAGCAGGGTGACCACGGTGGAGAACGCCAGTCCGCCGGCGATGGCGCGGGCCATCGGGTAATACGGCGGGCCGCCGCCGGCGATCTGGGTGGTGGAGAGGCTGATCGGCACCATGCCCAGGATCGCGCAGCCCATGGTCATCAGGATCGGCCGCAGGCGATCGCGGCAGCCCTGCACCAGCGCCTCGGTGCGGGGCAAGCCGCCGCGCCGCAGCGTGTTGATGTGCTCCACCATCACGATGCCGTTGTTCACCACCACGCCCATCAGCACCAGGATGCCGATCGAGGCCATGATGGTGAAGGTGGTGCCGGTGAGCGCGAACAGCCAGAACACGCCGAGGATCGAGAATCCGATGCCCGAGAGGATCGCGGCCGGGAACAGCAGCGACTCGAACACCGCCGCCATCACCACATAGATCATCACCAGCGCGATCAGGGTGTTGAACAGCATCTGCTGGCCGGCTTCGTCGTTCTGCCGGAACGCGCCCTCGAAGGTGTAGCCGTAGCCGGCCGGCAGCGTGGTGGCCGCCATCACCGCCGCCATCGCGCGGCGCGCATCCGGCGCGGTGGCACCGGGCGCGAGATCGGCCTTCAGTTCCAGCATGGTCTGTCGATCCACGCGGGTGACCTGGGTGGCGGACGGGCGAAGGTCCGCGTCGATCAGGGTCATCAGCGGGATCTGCTCCCCGGCCGCCGAGCGCAGCATGAAGCCACTCAGGTCGGAGATGCGGGTCTCCTCGGCATCGGCGAAGCGCAGCTGCACCGGAATCTCGCTGCCCTCGCGGCGGAACTCGCGCAGCGGCGTGCCACGCAGCGCGATGCCGACGTAGCTGGCCACCTCCTGGGCGGAAAAACCGTAGCGCGCGGCGCGCTCGCGATCCACGTGGATGGCCAGCTCGCTGTTGCGGTCGCCGGTTTCCACGCGCACGTCGCGCAGTTCGGGGCGCTGCGCCAGCAGCGGCACCAGGGCATCACCCAGTTCGCGCAGGGTTTCCGACGAGTCGCCCACCAGCGCCATCGAGATGCCCTCCTGCGCGCTGCCTCCGCCGCCCTGCCCGCTGTCCTGGAATCCGATCGTGGCGCGCGCCGACTTGGGCAGCCCGCTGCGGATTTCCTCCATGATCTCCTCGGTGCCGCGCACGCCGCTGCCGCTCGAGCGCAGGGTGAGGCGCGTGCCGCCCCAGCCCTGCTCGCTGAACCAGGAATAGACCTGCTCCACCTGCAGCGCATCGCGGTGCCGGCCGACCCAGGCCTCGACCCGATCGATCTCCTGCTGCATCTGTTCCAGGGTGTAGGCACCGCGCCACTGGTAGTTGAGGTTCAGCGTGCGGCCCTGGTCGCTGGCGAACATGTCCACCTTCATGAACTTCATCGGCACCAGGCTCACCGCGACAATCACGAGGATCGCCATCACGCTCCATCCGCGATGCACCAGGCTCCAGCGCAGAAGGTCGGCGTAGCGCTGCCGCATCCTGCCGATGAATCCGCCTTCGTCGGTCGCCGCCGGCGGCGTCTTCATGCGCGCGGCCAGCATCGGTATCAGGCTGATCGCCACCAGCCACGAGGCCAGCAGCGAAACGGTGATGGTGACCGCGATCTGCACCATGAAGATGCTGATCTGGTTGGTTTCGCCGAACAGGTTGGGCACGAACACGATGCAGTGGCACAGGGTTCCGGCCGACAGCGCGATGGCGACGTGGCGGGTGCCGATCACGGCGGCGAGGCGCGGCCTGCCGGGATGCTTCTCGCGCTCCTGGTAGATGCTCTCCACCACCACCACGGCGTTGTCCACCAGCATGCCCACGGCCAGCAGCAGGCCCATCATCGAAAGCACGTTGAGGGTGACGCCGAAGAAGTGCATGAAGCCCAGCGTCATCACGAAACACACCGGGATCGCAAGCGACACCATCAGCGTGGATGGCCAGTGGCGCAGGAAGAAATACAGCACGCCGATGGCCAGCAGCAGGCCGATGATGCCGGCCTCGGTCAGCTCCAGCAGCGATTCGGTGACGTTCTTGCCCTGGTCGTCGAAGGAAATGAAGCGGATGCCGGCGAACTCCGGCTCCTGGGCAATGGCATCCAGCTCGGCCGACGCGGTGCGCGAAACGTCCACGAGGTTGGCATTGCGCTCGCGGTAGATGTCGATGCCCACCGCCGGACGCCCATCGAGCTGGCGGCGGTAGTTCATGCGCGCCGGCTTGAGCTGCACCTTGGCCACGTCGCCGAGACGCAGCCCGCGGGCATTCAGCACCAAATCTCGCAGTTCGGAAAGATCGCGCAGTTCGCCCACCGGCTGCACCCGCAGGCGGCGCGTGCCCTCGTCGATGCTGCCGCCTGATACGGAAAAATTCACCGCCTGCAGCTGGCGCGAAAGATCGTTGAGGCTCAACCCGTGCGCAGTCAGGCGGTCGGGATCGATGGCGATTTCCACCTCGCTGGGCGGCGCGCCGGAGACCTCGACCTTGGCCACCCCGGGAAGCCGCTCCAGCCGGCGCTTGAGACCGCGGTCGATCAGGTCATAGGCCGCGGTCAAGTCGATGGAATCGGACGCCAGGCGAATGCGCAGCACCGGATCATCGGTCGTGGAGAACTTGAAGACGAAATAGCGCTGGAAGTCGTCGGGCAGGTCGGCGCGGATCGCGTCGATGCGGTCGCGCGCCTCGGAAGCGGCGATCGCGATGTCGCGGTCCCAGTCGCTGAACTCCATGAAGATCGAGCCGCCGTCGGCGCGCGCCTGGGCGCGCATGCGCTTGATGCCGGGAAGCGTGGCGAGGGTTTCCTCCACCGGCCGCACCAGGGTGCGCTCCACCTCCTGCGGAGTGGAGCCGGCGTAAGGCAGCGACACCATCAGGAACGGCGCGTTGATCTCGGGGAACTGCTCCAGCGGCAGGCGCACGCTGGCGATCGCGCCGATCACGAGCAGCGAGAGGAAGAACATCACCACCGTCACCGGTCGGCGCAGGCTGGTCTCGACGATGCTCACGCCGGCAGCTCCCCGCCTTCGGCTTCGCCAATGGCCTTGGCGCGCTCGACGTAATGGGCATCGGCGCGGCGATCCAGCAGCGCGTACATCACCGGGATCACGAACAGGGTCAGCAGCGTCGATACCGCCAGTCCACCGATGACCGTGATCGCCATCGGCGCGCGCACCTCCGAACCTTCGCCACCGCCGATCGCCAGCGGCAGGAAGCCGAACAGCGCGGTGATCGTGGTCATGGCGATCGGTCGCAGGCGCGAGACCGCGCCCCCGGCGATGGCCTCGTACTTGGCCACGCCCGCCTCGCGCAGCTGGTTGACCTTGTCGATCATCAGGATCGCGTTCTTCACCACGATGCCCACCAGCAGGATCAGCCCGATGAACACCACCACCGAGAGGCTGTATCCGCTCATCCACAGCGCCAGCACCGCGCCCACCAGCGCCAACGGGATGGTGAAGAGGATAACGAAGGGATGCAGCAGCGACTCGAACTGCGAGGCCATCACCAGATAAACAAGGAAGATCGCGAGGGTGAAGGCGAACAGCAGCGACATCATCGAGTCGTTCAATTCCTCGCCCTGGCCGCCAATGTGCAGGCCGAGGTCGGCACCGATGGGATTGGCCGCCACGATGTCGCGCACTTCCTGCATCGCGCTGCCGAGATCGCCATAGGCCAGGTTGGAGGAAATCACCGCCACCCGCACCTGGTCGGCGTGGTGGATTTCGCTCGGCCCCTGCGTCGCCACGATCTCGGCCACGGCGTCCAGCGTCACCGGACGCGCGCTCTCGGGATTGACGATCAGGCGGTGCAGCGCGTCGACCGAGTTGCGGTCCGACTCGCGCGCGCGCACCAGCACGTCGATCTTGCGGTCGCGGAAGCTGTAGCGCGTGGCCACTTCGCCGCGCACCTTCTTGACCACCACGTCGGCCACCTGGCGCGTGGTCATGCCCAGCGCCGCTGCGCGCTCCTGGTCGAAGCGGATCTGGACTTCCGGGTAGCCGTCGGCCACCGAGGACTTCACGTCCACGAAGCGGTCGGACCGGCGCATCTGCTGCGCCAGCCGGTTGCCCGCGACCCGCAGGGCTTCGAGGTCGTAGCCACGCAGCTCGATCTCCAGCGGGGTGGAAAAGCTGAAGATCTCCGGGCGGCCGAACTTGGCCTCGATGCCGGGATAGCGCTCCAGCGTGCCGCGCAGGCTGTCGGTGAGCCGCGCCTCGGTGCCGCGCGGCACACCGTGCTCCATCACCACGCTGAGCTTGCCGATGTTGTCGCCTGACTCGGTCGGATTGGCGTCCATGCGCGTGCCGGTGCCGCTTACCCCGTACAGCGCGCGGATCCCGTCCTCGCCCCGGTGCGCTACGGACACCGCGCGCACCAGCGCGTCGGTATCGCGCAGCGGGGTGCCGGGCGGCAGCTTCATGGTCAGTTCGAAGCGATCCTGCGCGAGCTGGGGGATGAGATCCACGCCCAGCGTGGGCACCAGGGCCATGGTGCCGGCGAACGCCGCCAGCGCGATTCCCAGCACCAGTCCGGGACGATGCAGCGCGCGCGGCAGCAGTTCGGCGTAGCGCGCCGCGGCGACATCGTAGGGTTTCATCACCACCGCACCAACGCGCAGCAGGACGCCGCCCACCGCGCGCGACAGCAGCCGCGACAGGCGCGAAACGACGTATCCCAGCGCGAAGAACGCCGCGCCGATGGCGCGCCGGATGCCGCGGGAAACCGCTGCCAGCCCGCGCAGCGGGGCCTGGCGCGGCGCCCATTCCTGGCGCGGGGCTTCCTCCGGAAACTGCAGCGGCGCGCGTGATTTCAGCGACGACAGCATCGGAATCAGGGTGAGCGACACGACCAGCGACATCAGGATCGCGATGGACACGGTCAACGCCTGATCGCGGAACAGCTGGCCGGCCACGCCTTCCACGAACACCAGCGGCAGGAACACCGCGACGTTGGTGAGCGTCGAGGCCACCACAGCCATGCCCACCTCGCGCGTGCCTTCCACCGCCGCACGCAGCACACCCAGGCCGCGCTCGCGCGCCTTGGCGATGGATTCGAGCACCACGATGGAATCGTCCACCACCAGGCCCGTGGCCAGCGCCAGGCCGCCGAGCGACATCACGTTGAGCGACAGTCCGAAGCGCCCCATGAAGAAGAACGTGGCGATGATCGACACCGGCAGCGAAAGCGAGATGACGAAGGTGCTCCAGCCATCGCGCAGGAAGAAGAAGATCATCAGCACCGCGAGCAGGCCGCCGATCAGCGCATCCACGCGCACCTCGTGCAGGGCCTGGCGAATGAAGACCGCCTGGTCCTCGATCACGGTCAGCTCGGTGCCCGGCGGCAGCATCTGGCGGGCGGATTTGAGCGCCGCGTGCACCGCATCGGCCACGCTCACGGTGTTGGCGTCGCCTTCCTTGTAGATCGCAAGCTCCACCGCCTCGGTATCGCCCAGACGGATGATGGCCTCGCGCTCCTTGTAACCCTGCTCCACCGTGGCGATGTCGCGCAGGCGGATCGGCAGGCCGCCGCCGGGGGCGCTGGAATCACCCTGCGCGGCGGCATTCGCCGCCGCCGCCGCCGCCGCGGCCTCGGCCGACAGCGCGGCGATGCGCGAGGTCGCCAGCGCCGCTTCCTGCGCGGCTTCGCTGCCGCCGCCGGCGCTGCCGCCGGTGATCAGCAGGTCGCGCATCTGCTCCAGGTTCTCGAACTGGTTGATGGTGCGCACCAGGTAGCGCTGGCTGCCCTCTTCCAGGCGGCCGGCGGAAATGTTGACGTTCTCCTGCGACAGGCGGCTGATGACGGTGTCCAGCGGCAGGCGCAGCTGCGCCAGGCGGCCCTGGTCGATCAGCACCTGCACCTCGTCCTCCAGACCGCCGCCGACCTTGACCGCGGCGACGCCGGCGACCGGCTCCAGGCGCTTCTTGAGTTCGTCGTCGGCATAGCGGCGCAGGCGCATCAGCGCCGCTTCGGAACTTTCCCCCGCGCCATCACCGGTGAGCAGAAGGCGCAGAATCGGCTCGGTCGACGGATTGAAGCGCAGCAGCACCGGTGCCTTCACCTCCAGCGGCAGATTCAGCGTTTCCAGCTTGTCGCGCACCTCCAGGCTGGCCTGGTCCATGTCGCTGCCCCAGGTGAACTCCAGCACCACATCGCTTTGCCCGGTGCGCGAGATCGACTTGAGCCGGCGCAAGCCCTTGACCACGCCCACCGCCTCTTCCACCGGCTCGGTGACGAGGGTTTCGATTTCCTGAGGCGCGGCACCGGTGTACTCGGTGCGCACCGTGAGGGTGGGATAGGAGAGGTCCGGCAGCAGGTTGACCTTGAGCTCGGCCAGCGCGATCAGGCCGAACAGGACGACCGTGAGCGTGGCCATCGCCACCGTGACGCGTCGGCGCACCGAAAACGCGGCGAGGCCACCGCCCTGACCCGCCGGCACCGCAGAAGGCGCGTCCATCAATAGCCGGCCGCGTTGGCGTTGCCGGGAAGCTCATCGGGAATCGCGGTCGCGCCGCCGATCACCTCGACCAGGGCACCGTCGCGCAGGGCCACCTTGCCCGTGGTCACCACGGCGTCGCCCTGCGCAAGCCCGCCGCGGATCTCGGCCAGCTCACCGGAGAGATAGCCCAGCTGCACCGGCGTGCGGACGGCCTTGCCATCGACCACCCGATACACCGCCGCCTCGCCATCACCTTCCAGCAGCGCCACGCGCGGAACCGTCAGCACGTCCTGGCGCTGGTCGAACACCACCGCGATGCGGCCGAACATGCCGGGCCGCAGGCGCTCGTCCGGCTCGATCGCACACACCACGCGGAAAGTGCCGCTGCCCGCATCCACCACCGGGCTGACGCGATCGATGCGGCCGGCAAATACCTGCCCGGGCAGCGCATCGAGCCGCAGCTCGACCGGCGCTTCGGCGCGCAGGGTGCCGATTTCGCGCTCGGGGACGTTGAGCGTCGCCTCCAGGCGCGAGGTGTCGACAATGCGGAACACCGAGGCGTTGAGCTGGATCAGGTTGCCGACCTTGGCCGATCGCTGCGCGATCACGCCCGAGATCGGGGCCACGATGTCGGTGTAGGACAGCTCCAGCCGGGCCATGTTGTAGACCGCGCGCTGGGTATCCACGTCATAGCGGATCTTCTCGTAAAGATCGGCCGCCACCAGCTTGCGTTCGTACAGCTCCTTCGAACGCGCGAGCTCGGCTTCGAGCTTGCGCAGCAGGGCTTCGGCGCGCTGCACTTCCAGACGCGGGCGCTCGGGGTCGATCTTTGCCAGCACCTGTCCCGCCTTCACCCGATCGCCCTCCTCCACCAGGAGCTGCAGCAGCACGCCCGAGGTCTTGGCCACCACCTGCGCTTCATTGGGTGCCTCCAGCGCGGCGGTGGCGTTGTAGCTGGCGCTGATCGGCTGCAGGCTCGCCGTGGCGATTTCCACGACCACCGCCGCAGGTGCGGCGTCCGGGCCGGCCTTGCCGCCGGCAGCGGAACCGGGCTTGTCCGGCCCACCGCAGGCGGCCAGCGTCAGGATCAGTGCGGCCAGCGCCAAGCGGCCGACACGCGGCGCGGGGCGGACAGTCGGGGATGAGAGGTTCATGCGAGCTGCTCCAATAGTGTTATAGCTAACTATAACACTAGATTATTCCAGTGTCACGGGTGCCGCAGCATGGGCGAGGTCACCGCGCGGCGCGCGTGTCGCAAGTCACGCCGCCGCGCGCGATTCAGCCGCCGGTGAGCCGCCCGATCGCCGTCCCGCCAGCGTGGGGAATGTCCGGACTATGGCCGCAATCGGCGCGGCGTGCGTATACTTGCCGGCAGCGTGCATCGTGATCGCGTTCAGGTGCCCGTCATCCACCCGTCAGTGCCGGAACCGCCCACCATGCCCATGCTTCGACTTGCCGCCACGCTCGCCCTGTCCCTCGCCACCTTCACCGCCTCCGCCCAGGGAGACGTCGAAGCCGGCAAGGTCAAGGCCTACACCTGCACCGGATGCCACGGCGTCACCGGCTACAAGAACATCTACCCGCACTACAGCGTGCCCAAGATCGGCGGGCAGAACTACGATTATCTGGTCGCCGCGCTGACCGAGTACAAGAACGGCAGCCGCGCGCACCCGACGATGGAGGCGCAGGCCGGGAGCTTCACCGACCAGGACATCGCCGATGTCGCCGCCTACCTCGCCAGCCTCGCCACCGCCAAGTAAGGAGCCCCCCATGATCTTTCGAGCGGCCCTGCTGGCCACTACCCTGATCCTTCCCCTTTCCGCCCTCGCCGCCAACACCGGCGACGTCGATGCCGGCAAGGCCAAGTCCGTCATCTGCCAGGCCTGCCACGGTGCCGACGGCAACGGCATCGGCGATCCGCAGTACCCGCTGCTCGCCGGCCAGTTCCCGGACTACCTCGCCAAGGCGCTGCGCGACTACAAGTCCGGCGCGCGCGACAACGCGATCATGAAGGGCTTTGCCAGCACCCTGAGCGATCAGGACATGCTCGACCTCGCCGCGTTCTTCGCCAGCCAGCCGACCAAGCTGCGCGACCTGCAGGGCATCCACTGATGCCTTCGTGACCGCGTCACGCGATGCGACACGCCCCACGATCCCGGCCTGCGCCGGGATCGTCGTTTCGGATCGCCGGACACGGCCTTTGCGCAGCCATCCACCCGCGCGCCGCACCGGTCACGCCCTGTGCATCCGGCTAGAATGAGTCGATGAGCACCGCCCCGTTTCCCGATCCCGCCCGCCTGTCGCACTGCATCGACGCGCTGATCCTCCACACCGGAGAACTCGCGCGCCTCGGGCAGACGCCGGCAACCAGCAGCAATTTCTCCATGCGCCTGGACGCCGGACACGCGGTCATCACCGTGTCCGGGCGCGACAAGGGCCGGCTCGTGCCGGAGGACTTCATGGTGGTGGATCTCGACGGCCGCGCGGTGGGCAGCGATCACCGCCCGTCGGCGGAGACCGGCCTGCACACCCAGCTCTACCGGCGCTTTCCCGACCTCGGCTGCGTGCTGCACACCCACTCGCACAACCAGACCGTGGCCTCGCGCCTGTTCGCCCGGCGCGGCTACCTGCGCCTTGCGGGCTACGAACTCCTCAAGGCCCTTGCCGGCAATGACACCCACGACACCGCGGTCGAACTGCCGGTGCTGCCCAACAGTCAGGACATTCCGGCGCTGGCCGCGCGGGTCGAGCAACTGCTCGATGCCGGCCCGCACTGGGGCTACCTGATCGAAGGCCACGGGCTGTACGCCTGGGGCCGCGACATGACCGAAGCGCGGCGCCACCTGGACGCCTTCGAATTCCTGCTCGGCTGCGAGCTCCACCTGCAGAGGTTCACATGAGCCGCCTTCGCATCTTTTCCGACACCCGGCCCGCAACCGCGGAACTGGTCACCGAGAACTACTCGCGCATCCAGGCCGAACTGGACGCGCTGGGCGTGCGCTTCGAACGCTGGCCCGCGCCGCATGCGCTTTCGCACGACGCAAGCCAGGAAGATGTCCTGGACGCCTACCGCGCCGAGGTGGACGAACTGGTGAAAGAGTACGGCTTCCGCAGCATCGACGTGGCCCGGGTGACGCCCGATCATCCCGACCGCGCGGCGCTGCGCGGCAAGTTCCTGGAAGAACACTCGCACATGGAGGACGAGGTGCGGTTCTTCGTCTCCGGCTCCGGCCTGTTCTCCCTGCACGTCCGCGGCAAGGTCTACGAGGTGCGGTGCGAGGCCGGCGACCTGATCTCGGTGCCCGATGCCACCCCGCACTGGTTCGACATGGGCCCGGAACCCGACTTCACCGCGATTCGCTTCTTCACCGAGGCGGACGGCTGGATCGGCCACTTCACCGGCAGCGACATCGCCCAGCACTTTCCCCGCTACGAACCCGGGCAGGCGGGATGAAGCGCGCCATCCTCACCGACATCGAGGGCACCACGAGCTCGATTTCATTCGTGCGCGAGGTGCTGTTCCCCTACGCACGCGCCGCCCTGCCCGGCTTCGTGCGCGAACGCGGCCACGAACCCGAAGTGCGACGCTGGCTGGATGCCGCTGCCGTTGACGCCGGCAGCGTCTGCCAGGACGCGGTGCTGGCCGAAGTGCTGCAGGGCTGGATCGACGAGGATCGCAAGCACACCGCGCTCAAGGCCCTGCAGGGGCTGATCTGGATCGAGGGCTACCGCTCGGGCGACTACCGCGCCCACATCTATCCCGATTCCGCACCCGCGCTGCGCACCTGGCACGCCGCCGGACACGCGCTGCACGTCTACTCCTCCGGCTCGGTGGCGGCACAAAAGCTCTTCTTCGGACACACCGAGGCGGGCGACCTGCGGGATCTTTTCTCCGGCTGGTTCGATACCGAAACCGGCGGCAAGCGCGAGGCCGCCAGCTACCGTGCCATTGCTGAGGCCATCGGGCGCGCGCCGGACGACATCCTGTTCCTCTCCGACGTGGTAGAAGAGCTCGATGCCGCGCGCGAGGCCGGACTTCGCACCGTGCTGCTGGACCGGCGCGAGGACTATCCGCAGCCGCGCGGCGGCGAGGCGGCGCACGGACACCGCCGGGTCGAAAGCTTCGCGCAGGTGGATCCCCAGGCCGAATGAGTACGCTGCGCCCCCTGCTGCGCGACGGCCTGCGCCTGGCGCTGCTGCGCGCGCCGCGCAAGATCCCGGCGCAGGTCGGAATCGGCCCGGTGCTGCTGCTGGTCGCGCTCGATGCCCTGCTGGGACTTCCACGCGTCTGGTCCTTGATCGAGGCACCGCGAACCTTCGCAATCAACGGACTGGCGGGGCCGCTGATCGCCTTGGCGCTGCTGCTCGTGGCCGGAGCCGCCCTCGCCCGACTGGCGCAGCGCCCGACGCTCACCTTCACCGTGGCCGCATGGCTGGCGGCAGCGGGCCTGGTTCCGACCCTCGCAGGTGTACTGCCGGCCGCAACATCCTTTGCCAACGAGCATCTCACCGCGCGCTGGGTGATCCATGTGGTCTGGTGGTGCGCCATCGTGCTGCGCCTGGCGTGGTTCCTCGCTCCCGGCATCGGCCGCGCGCTGGCCGGGGCCGCCGCTGCCGCCGCCATCAGCGTGCTGCCCTGGCTGGCGATGGATGTTCCGGAACTGATCGAAACCGACTGGCTCGCCCATTACGAACAGATGGCCGCCCGCGGCGAAGGCGCGGACTACCGCGAGCCGGGCGAGCTCGCCGACCCGGAAGCCACCTTCCATGCCCAGACGGCGCTGCTGGAACGCGCCCTGGAGCAGCTTGCGCCGCAGCGCCCCGACCAGATCGACCTCTACGTCCTGGGTTTCGCCGGAGATGCCAGCGAAGGCGCGTTCCGCAACGAGGTGGATTTTCTTCCCGAACTGGCCGCACACCGCCTCGACGCCGCCGGCCGCAGCCTGCGGTTGGTCAATCATCCCGGCAGCGCCGACGCGGTGCCGCTGGCCACCGCCACCAACCTGGAGCGCGCGCTCCGGGGCATCGGGCAGCGCATGGACGTGGACGAGGACATCCTGTTCCTCTACCTCTCCAGCCACGGCAGCGAAGACCCCGAGCTGTACGTCAACCAGCCGCCGCTGCCGCTGGATCAGCTCGATCCGGCGCGACTGCGCCATGCCCTCGACGCCGCCGGCATCCGCTGGCGCGTCATCGTGATCTCGGCCTGCTACTCGGGCGGCTTCATCGACACCCTGCGCAGCCCGCGTACCCTGGTCATCACCGCCGCACGCGCCGACCGCACCTCGTTCGGCTGCGGCAACAGCGCCAACGCCACCTGGTTCGGACGGGCGTTCCTCGTGGACGGGCTCAACCACACCACCAGCTTCCGGCGCGCCTTCCTGCGCGCCCGCCACCGGATCGCCGAGCGCGAGAAGGCCGAGGAATACGACCCTTCCGAACCCCAATGGGCGGCTGGCGAGGCCATCACCGAACGCCTGGCGCGCTGGCGCGACGCGCTGCCGCCGGGCCGGGCCGTGAGCTTCGTCCCCAGCGTGCAGGTGGTCGATGACGACAGCGCCACATCACGTCCTGCGGCGGCTCCACCGCCAGACGGCGACGATGAACCAGCCGATCCTCCCGCCCCCGCCAGCGGCGGGAAAGAGGGCGTGTAAATCCACGGCTTGGCGTATGATGCGCGCTGCAGCACGCGGTGGGAGAAGCCGGTTCCACAACCGGCTGCCGAAGGCGCAACGCCCGTAATCGCTCAGGCCCCGTACCTTCGCGTGCAAACAACTCTGGAGAGACCGGCCCGCGCCGGCGCCGAAGGGGCAAAGGTGCAGCACCACGCACCCCAAACTCTCAGGCAAAAGGACAGAGGGGCGAGCAGGGATTTCGAGCAGCGAAGCTGCGAGCCTGCGAGCGCCCGGCTGCATGCAAGCAGCCGGGCCGGGCAGACCACTCGACAGCCAAGCCGCAGGCCTGCAAGCGCCAGTGGGCATGCAAGCCCACTGGCCGGAACGAGCAGGGATTTCGAGCAGCGAAGCTGCGAGCCTGCGAGCCCTCCCACTCCCGTCGCCCACCCTCCGGATACCCGCCATGTCCAAGCCCACGCTCCACGATCTCGAACAGCACGACGCCTTCGTCGCCCGCCACATCGGCCCCAACGAGGCTGAAATCGCGCAGATGCTGCACACCATCGGGCACGATTCGCTCGATGCCATGACCCGCGCCATCGTGCCGGCGAGCATCGCCGGTACCGGCGAGCTGGCCCTGCCCGAATCACTGACCGAAGTGGATGCGCTGGCGAAGATCCGCGCGATCGCCGACAAAAATCAGATGTTCCGCAGCTTCATCGGCCAGGGCTATTACGGCACCCACGTGCCGAACGTGATCCTGCGCAACATCCTCGAGAACCCGGCTTGGTACACCGCCTACACCCCGTACCAGGCGGAGATCTCGCAGGGCCGCATGGAAGCGCTGATCAACTTCCAGCAGATGGTCGCCGATCTCACCGGCATGGAGATCGCCAACGCCTCGCTGCTGGACGAGGCCACCGCCGCGGCCGAGGCGATGACGCTGGCCAAGCGTTCGGCCAAGTCCAAGTCCAGCATCTTCCTGGCCAGCGGCGACACCCACCCGCAGACGCTGGAACTGCTGCGCACCCGCGCCGAGCCGCTGGGCATCAACGTCGAGGTTGCCAACTCGGAAGCCGAGTGGAACGCCGCGCTGGCCAAGGGCGATTTCTTCGGCGTGCTGGCGCAGTACCCCGCATCCAGCGGCTGGCTGGCGGACTGGGAGAAGGACGCCGAGGCGATCCACGCCAACAGCGCCCTGTTCGTCGTCGCCAGCGACCTGCTGGCGCTGACCCTGATCAAGTCGCCCGGCGAAATGGGTGCCGACATCGTGATCGGCAACTCGCAGCGCTTCGGCGTGCCGTTCGGTTTCGGCGGCCCGCACGCCGGCTTCATGGCCTGCCGCGACGCCTACAAGCGGCAAATGCCCGGGCGCCTGATCGGAGTTTCCATCGATGTCCACGGCAACCCGGCCTATCGCCTCACCCTGCAGACTCGCGAGCAGCACATCCGCCGCGAGAAGGCCACCTCCAACATCTGCACCGCGCAGGTGCTGCTGGCGGTGATGGCGGCCATGTATGCGGTCTACCACGGCCCCGAGGGCCTGACGCGCATCGCGCGCCGCGTGGCGCGCTACACGGCCATCCTCAAGGCCGGCCTGCAGCAGCTTGGCTGCAACCAGTTCCACCACGACAGCGCGTTCGACACCCTGAGCCTGAAGACCGGCGAGAAGACCGACGCGCTGATGGCGCGCGCGGCATCGCTGGGTGCCAACCTGCGCAAGGCATGGGACGAATACATCTGCATCTCGCTGGACGAAACCACCACCCGCGCCGACATTGAACTGCTGTGGCGCATCTTCTCCAGCGACAGCGCTGCCCTGCCCTCGATCGACGCGCTGGACGCCAGCGCGCCGGATCTGATCCCGGCCGACTTGCAGCGCAGCAGCGCCTTCCTGACGCACCCGGTGTTCAACAGCTACCACAGCGAGCACGAGATGCTGCGCTACCTGCGCCAGCTTGCCGACAAGGATCTGGCGATGGACCGCACCATGATCCCGCTCGGCTCGTGCACCATGAAGCTCAACGCCACGGCCGAGATGATCCCGATCACCTGGCCGCAGTTCGGCAACATCCACCCGCTGGCACCCGCCGAACAGACCGGCGGCTACCGCGAGCTGATCGATTCGCTCGAAGCCATGCTGGTGGACATCACCGGCTATGACGCGGTCAGCTTCCAGCCCAACTCCGGCGCGCAGGGCGAGTACGCGGGCCTGCTCGCCATCCGTGGCTACCACGCCTCGCGCGGCGAGGCACACCGCAACATCTGCCTGATCCCCGAGTCCGCCCACGGCACCAACCCCGCATCCGCGCAGATGGCCGGCATGAGCGTCGTTGTCACCAAGTGCGACGCCAACGGCAACGTCGACGTGGCCGATATCCGCGCGCAGGCCGAAAAGCACTCGGACAACCTCGCCGCGATCATGCTCACCTATCCCTCCACCCACGGCGTGTTCGAGGAAGACGTGGTGGAAATCTGCGAAATCGTGCACCGGCACGGCGGACAGGTGTATACCGACGGTGCCAACATGAACGCACTGGTCGGCCTGGCCAAGCCGGGCGCGTGGGGGTCGGACGTGTCGCACCTCAACCTGCACAAGACCTTCTGCATCCCGCACGGCGGCGGCGGGCCGGGCGTGGGTCCCTGCGCGGTGAAGTCGCACCTGGCACCGTTCCTGCCGCGCGGTCACAGGGCGGCCGACGGCTCGGTGTCCATGGTGTCCGCGGCCGCGCACGGCAGCGCCAGCATCCTGCCGATCAGCTGGATGTACATCGCGATGATGGGCCGCGACGGCCTGCGCCGCGCCACCCAGGTCGCGATGCTGGCCGCCAACTACGTCTCGCGCCGCCTGGCACCGCACTACCCGACCCTTTACACCGGCCGCAACGGCCTCGTCGCGCACGAGTGCATCCTCGACGTTCGCCCGCTGGAAAAGGCGACCGGCATCAGCGCCGAGGACGTGGCCAAGCGCCTGATCGACTTCGGCTTCCACGCGCCCACGCTGAGCTTCCCGGTACCCGGCACGCTGATGGTGGAACCGACCGAATCCGAATCCCTGCACGAGCTGGACCGCTTCATCGACGCCATGATCCAGATCCGCGAGGAAATCCGGCAGATCGAGCGCGGCGAGCTGGATCGCGACGACAACCCGCTCAAGCACGCCCCCCACACCGCCGCCGCCGTCAGCGGCAGCGACTGGACCCATGCCTACCCGCGCGAGCTGGCGGCCTTTCCGCTCGCCAGCCTGCGCCAGCAGAAGTACTGGCCGCCGGTGGGCCGGGTGGACAACGTGCACGGCGACAAGAACGTGTTCTGCGCCTGCATCCCGGTGGATGCCTACAGGGATGAGGGCTGACCCGCGCCATGCGGGATTCGCCACATGATCGAAAAGGCCCCGCAGTGCGGGGCCTTCATCATTGTGCGTCCACGAAAACCCTTCAGTCGCGGCGCCCTGCCCCGTGCACGTACACCAGCCGTCCGCCCATGTGGCCGGCACCGACCAGCAGCAGGAATCCGACGGCGCTGGTGCCCAGGGCGAGGGTGTCGGGCGCGACGGGCGTGGTGCCGTCCAGGCGCAGGAAGAGGCTCGCGGCGTAGGCGACCCAGGCACCCAGCGCCAGCAGCATGTGGCGCGATGCATCGCGCGCGGCCGGATGCTCTTCGGGAAGGCGGACCAGCTCGTGGAAACCCGCGGCCGCGGCCAGCAGGCCCATCGCGCAGCCAATCACCAGCAGCACGAAGGAAAGCTGCCACAGCGGCCAGCGCGTCCACCACAGGCTCACGACATCCGCCAGCGTGGCCAACGTCCAGCAGGCGACAGGAAAATGCACCAGCGCCGGATGCAGCGGCTGCTTCACGGCATCAGGATCGCAAGGATCAAGAGGGTTACGCCGGTCACCGCGAACGCGGCGTGCGTGAACACATAGCGCTTGAGCGCCACGCGCTTGCCCAGATGCACCGAGGCCAGGAAAAAGCCCAGCAGCGCGGTCACGGTCAGGACACCCAGCGCGATCACGGGCAGGCCGCTGAGCTTGCCCATCAGGATCGCGATGATCAGAAGCGTGAGGCCGGTGGCACCGAACAGCGCGTGCAGCGCGGATACGACCCAGGGCGCAAGCCGACCGCGCAGCACGTGCGTGGCCATGTAAAGGCCACCTGCGGCACCGATGAGGAAAATGATGAGTGCGTACTTGAGCATGGTTTGAACCCCCGGGTTTTCGTTGCTGGAAAGGATCAGGTGTTGGCTGGGAAATGGCCGTCGAGGCGTGCAAGCACCGCGTCGGTCACGCGGCTGCAGCGGCGGCCAAGAAACGGGAAGGTGCCGCCCAGCGCCGCCTCGGCGCGCTCGCGCAGCTCGCTTTGCAGGAGCTGCCGGGCGCGGTGCAGCCGGGTCTTGACGGTCTCGCTGCGGATCGCCAGCAGTTCGGCGGTTTCCTCGGTCGAGCAGCCTTCGACATCGCGCAGCAGGAAGACACTGCGAAACGTCGGCGGCAGGGTGGCCACTGCGCGTTCCAGCAGCCGGTGCAGCTCGTCGCGCGCGACCGCCGCCGCAGGATCGCCGTCCGCTGCGCGAAGCGGCAGGGAAACGACGCTGCCCGCGCCGGGCGCGGCATTGTCCAGGTTGTCGATGTCCACGGTCGGGTGCCTCCGGCGCAGGCGTTGGATGGCTTCGTTGATCGCGATGCGGCTGATCCAGGTGGCCAGCGAAGAGGCACCGCGAAAGGTGTCGATCTTCTCGAAGACCTTCAGGTAAGCCTCCTGCATCACGTCCTCGATCTCCGCTTCGTCGTCCAGCACGCCGCGCACCACGCGATACAGGCGCTGGTTGCAGCGCTGCATCACCTGTCGGAACGCCTCGCGCTCCCCGGCGCGCACGCACGCCACCAGCGCGGCGTCATCGAGCGAAGCGTAGTCGCGCGCCAGCCTCGTATTTGCTTCGCTCAAGGCGCTCCCCTTTGCGTTCATGCCGATGGCCCCGAAAGCATTGCATCACACCGCGGCGCAACGTAATGCGAGCGCGAAGCGGATCGTGTCCGGATCACGAGGTCGTGGAACAGCACGCCGGGCGGCGATTCGAGCCAAGGGGACATCAGCGGGCTCCGCAGGAGTGGATTCATCCAGGCAGACGCAGCGGCACGAAAAAGGTTCCCGCTACGAACCGGACAAGGCCGCATTCTCCGAAAGCCCATGGTGCCGCACCCGCGACAACCTGCCTGCGGCGGCACCTCAGGCAGGATCAGTGCGCGTCGCCATGCTCTTGCGCAGGTAGCGCCTGCACCACGATCCCGTTGGGGAGCATCCGGTTGCCCGGACGCATGTCGGCCGGGCAGTCGCCCAGCCGGCGTGCCGAGAATTCGCGCACCTCGCGGCAATCGGGCAGGTTGCGCGGGCACGTATCGCGGTAGCGGGTTTCAAAGCGGCCGCTGTAGTCGGTCCGGAAATCGCCGCCGAAGGTGAAGATCGTGTCGATACGATTGTCATGCACGCGACAGGCGGTGCGGGCTTCCCAACCGGAATCGGTCTTGCGCACCTGCGGCGCAGCGCAGCCTTCCTGCCCGGGGGCCTGCGACAACAGCAGTCGCGCATCCACCTCGGCGCTGGTGCATTCGCGCGTCACCACGGGGCGCGGGCGGCGCGCACCCTCGTCCACGAGAGTCACTTCCCAGAGGCCGGCATCGCGCCGGGGCAGCTCGACGACCGCGCCCCCCGCGCATCCGGTGAACAAAAGGATCAATGACAGGCCGCAGGCGGCGGAACGCATCGCCGGGCGTCTCCAGGAGGAACGGCAGATACGCAGACGCGCGGGGCGGATCGCCGCCCCGCGCGCTGCACTAAGGACATCAGTCAAACAGGCGGCGGCGGGTCGCAAGGCCACCCAGGCCGAGGATCACCAGGCCCAGCAGGATCAGGCCCCACTGGCCCAGGGTCGGAACCAGCGTCGGCGGCGCACGGCAGATGTCGAGCACGGTGCGGACCAGCGGCCCGAGCTGCGTGATCAGGGTCGAGCCCGGATCGTCGCCGGAAATCGTGTAGTTGCCGTTGTTGAGCGAGCTGCCCGTGGCCGAGGCCGGCACCGAAACGGTCATGGTGAAGGTGCCCAGCTCACCCGGCTGCAGGGTGCCGATGTTGCACAGCGCCGGATCGCCCGGGGTAGCCGGCGCGCTGCAGGTGCCGCCGCCAAAGCTCGGGTTGCTGATGCTCACGAACGTGGTGGTCAGCGGATCGCTGGTCTGCGGCATCGCTGCCTCGACCATGACGTTGGTCATCGGATCGCTGCCGTTGTTCTCGTAGGTGTAGGTGTAGGTCACGTTGGTACCGGCACAGGCCTGCGCGGGTCCGGTGGCGGAAATCCAGAGGCTGGCACCGGCCACCAGTCGCGCCGTGCGCGCGCCGCGCAGGTAAACCGCGCCAGCGTGGGCCGTGGGCGAACAGCCGGCGGCGATGGCCTTCAGCGTGATCGTGCTTCCCACCGTCACCGCGCCCGGATCGAGCGCCACGTCGAAGGCCTGCCAGTCGGTGAACTTGTAGCCGCCGCTGGTCTGCCAGGGCACACCGCTCTCGCCGGCGAAGTTGTAGGTGTGGAACAGCGACGCGCCGCCCGGCCCGGTGATCTCGATGAAGAAGTAGGGCTGCTCGTTGGCGGTGTGGCTGGGATCCTCCAGCACCGGCGCAGCGGTGAAGCGCACGTGCACCCGGCCATCGGTGTCCACGTCGCCTGCCGCCACGGTAATGGTCTGCTCGATCGAGCTCACCGTGCGGTTGTAACCGCTCACCTCGTCGTGAACCCGCGCGGTGTTGCCGGTCCAGGAGAGCGCGCCACCGGTGCTGGCGGCGCTGCCGGGCCCGAGTACGGCGGACATGGGCGTGCCGCCCGCCGTGAGCTGCAGGTGGGCCTCGGTGGTCGGCGGGAAGGTGCCGGTGATGCCGGTCGCCGGCACGAGGTAGGCGTTCTGGGTCCAGCCGGTGAAATCGCCGGAGGCGAAGTCGCCGTTGACGAAGTCCGCCTGCGCGACCGAGGCCAGGCCAAGGGACAGGGTTCCAAACAGAGCGGCGATCGCAAGGCGAGGCCGGACGCGGGGCATGGGTTTCAGCATGGCAAATCCCTCCTTGAGGTGATGAACAGGTACCGGTAGAACGGGAAAACGACGAAAAAGAGGACATGATCGCTCCGTCCCTCCGCCATCCCCTGCATCCGACGCCCCGCAGGCCAGGCCGGCGCCGAGGCTGCAACGAACGCACGATAACATGACGAAAGTCACGGAAATACCCTCCGAACGAGGGGGGCGGGGAGCCGCGCGGCGTAGGGCTTGCATGGACCCCGGCCGGCGAATTCAGCGGATCGGTGCAGGCGGCCCCGCGTGGCCTGCGCGGGTCTGTCAGGACGTCCAGTTCGCCGCGGCGGCCGCCGCGAGCTGCTCTTCACGTGCCCGGTCAATAGGGCACGCGGAGGGCCGCGATGGCCGGCCCTGGGCGCGTGATGGCGCGACGACCCGCACCCCAGCGATGGGCCGTGCCGTGCCGATGTCGGGACGCTGCGATCGTCCGCGGGAAATGCCGATCAGATGCCCCGCTGCAGGAGCCAGGCATTGACGTGCGGCAGGCGCGCCTCGCGCAGCCGCGCGCGGGTCTCGATCCCCACGGCGGCGGTTTCGGCCTCGCGGCGCGAGCGCGAATCCAGGTGCCGCTCGGCGAAGGCGCGGATGTTCGCGGCGGTCTCGACCTTGCGCGAACCGGCGCCGAGGCGCGGGTAGTAGCGTGCGCGGGACGTACTGTCCACCAGCCGGTCCACCTGTTCGCGATGCGCCACCGCGAAGTCGAAGGCCAGGTCCGGGTGCTCGAAGGAGACCCCCGAGATCATCGCCGCGCCGTTGGTCGCCCCGGGCTCACCGGTCAAGGCCATGTCGAGCGCGCGCCGTGCCAGCGCGGCATCGGCGGCCGACGCCAGCAGGCCGTAGTACTGATCGCGCAGCATGGCGGAAACTTCGCCGCGCGCCATCGCATGCAGGCGATCCCAGGTACCGGCATCCGCGCCGCGCGCAACCACGCCCAGAACCGTGCGGCGAAGCTCGGCCGGCAGCGCGGCGGGATCGCTCGACGAGGCATCGAAACGCCGCCGGGCCTCGGCAAGCACCTGCGGATCCTCGAACAGACCCAGGGTGCGGATGAGGCCGGTGCGGAGCTGACGCAGGGTTGCGTCATCCTCGCCGCGCACCTCCCAGCCCAGGGTCTGGAACTTCGCTGCCAGGTGCTGGCGCGCGAAGGCGCGGAACGCCTTTTGCCGCTGCGCATCATCCCGCAGCAGATCGTCGATCTCCTCCAGCGTGCTCGATACCAGCTGCCACAGCTCGGGCGCGGCATCGAGCGGCACCTGCATGGCCAGGTCCAGCAGGTCCGCCTCCGGCTGCAGCCCGACGCCGGCGAGCGCGCCTGCATCCAGCATCAGGCCGAGCTGGTCGACCGCCGGCAATGCCGCGAAGTCCGCCGCCAGAGCCTTGAACTGCGTGGGCTCGTAGAGCGTGCGGAAGTAGCCCTTCTGCCCGGCATTGACCCGCACCGGTGCCTCGCAGCCGGGAAGCTCCACCCGCGCCGTGCCATCGACCAATACGCGCACCGGCTCGCCCTCGCCGGCGCGCACGCTCACCGGCACGCGCCAGTGCAGCGGGGTCTTGTCGGGGCGATCCATCGTGAACTCGCCCTGCGCCAGCGTTACCACGGTGCGCCCGTCGACGCAGGTGCTGGACGCGCGGATCAGCGGAACGCCGGTCTGCCGGGTGAAGTCGTGCGCCACGGCCAGAAACTGGCGTCCGGGCGCAGCCTGTTCCATCGCCCGCCAGAGGTCGTCGGTCACGGCGTTGCCGTAGGCGTGCCTGCGGATGTAGCTGCGCACGCCTTCGCGCCAGGCATTTTCGCCCACGTAGTCCTCCAGCATCGCGATCACCGCCGCGCCCTTGCCGTAGGTGATGCCGTCGAAAGCCTGGCTGGCCTGCTCCACGGTCTCGACGTGCTGCACCACCGGGTGGCTGGTGGCGTAGGCGTCCTGCCCCATCGCGCCGCGGCTGGTGAATGCCGGGCGGACGCCGCTGCGGTCCCACTCCGGATGCAGGGCGCGCGTCGTGCGCCCGGCCAGCCAGGTCGCAAAACCTTCGTTGAGCCACAGGTCGTCCCACCACGCCATCGTGACCAGGTTGCCGAACCACTGGTGCGCGATTTCGTGCGCGGTGAGGGAAAACACCCGCTGCCGATCCGCGGTGCTGGCGATGGCCGGATCGAGCAGGAAGGAGTGCTCGAAGGTGAAGATCGCGCCCCAGTTCTCCATCGCACTGAAGAACTGGCTGCGTCCGGGGGCGGCGATGTTGTCGAGCTTGGGCAGCGGGTAGGCGACGCCGAAGTAATCGTCGTAGGCGCGCAGGATGTCGGCGGTGGCGTCCAGTGCGAACAGCGCCTGCTCCGCCTTGCCGCGCTGCGCGACGACGCCGATCTCTACGTCACCGTCGCTGGGCATGGCGATCCGGTCGAATTCGCCGATTGCCAGGAACAGCAGGTAGGTGGACATCCTCGGCGTGGTCTGGAACACCACCTTGCGCCGGCCATCGGCCAGGTCTTCCACGGACGCGACCGGCATGTTGCCGACCACCATGTCCCCGTCCCGCGCTGTCACGGCGAGGTCGAAGGTGGCCTTGTGGAAGGGTTCGTCCCAGGAGGGCACGAAGCGGCGCGCGTCGGAGTTCTCGAACTGGGTGAAGAGCGCGCGCCGGCTTCCCTCGGCGGTGGGATAGTCCAGCGCGAACAGGCCGTTGGCCTGAGTGCCGATCCTGCCGGAATAGCGCGTTGCGAGGGTGTAGCGCCCCGGCTTGAGCTTCCGGCGGAAGGTGAAGCTGGCGTTCTGGCGGGCCGCGTCCACGCTCACCTTGGCCCGGCGCGACTTGCCCCCGGCATCGACCAGCGCACTGTCCGAGAACGTCATGTCCACCGCCTGCAGCACGATGCGGTCGGTGGCTTCCAGCACCTCGAGATCGATCGAGACGCGGCCGTCGAAGCGCAGCGCCCCGGCGTCGGGCGCGACATCGATGGCGTAGTGCACGGGCCGAACCGTGCGCGGCAGCTGGGTGGTGACCGTGGCGGCCAGCGCCTCTCCGGCCGCTTCCGCGCCCCGCTCAGCCGATGCGAAACAGGGCGCGGTGCCGGCCAGCGCCAGCGCGGCGGCGAATGTGAGGATGCGGCGCATGGAGTTTCCTCGCAGGATGATCGGACACGAACTCCGGATCATCCCCCGTCCGGCGGCCAGACGCACTCCGCCGGAAGTCATGCCCTCATCCGGGCCGCGTCACTTCTGCTTCCAGGCTCCGCCCGCATCCTGGTACCACCAGCCGCCGCGCGCGCTTGCAACCCACTGGCGCGCGAAGGTTTCGCGGATCTGCTGCTCCCATTCGGGATGCTTGTTGGCCACCGCGATCTCGCGGTAGACCGCGGCGCGGTCGCGGTTGTCATCGGCCACCGCCTGATTGACCGCCGCGCGATCCTTGAGGCCGAGCGAGGCGGCGTCGCGCACCACGATCAGGCCATCGCGGCCGAAGCCCAGCGCGCCGCTGTCGAAGTGCGCGGCGAGCTGGCTCTGGAAGCGATCGGCCATGCGCGCCTGGATCGCCTGGATGGCAGGGGTGCGAATGGTGATGTCGGGTGTTTGCGCGTGTGCGCTGCTGATGAAGAAGGAAAGCAGCGCCATGCCGCCACCGTCCTCCTGCGGCACCGGCGCGGGCGGCTGGCCGCCGGGCATCTCGTCGCCGATCACCTTCTCGACGAACTCGCGGGCCGCTTCCTGGGCCTCGGCCGCAGGGAAGTACACGTTGATCGTGACGCAGGCCGAAAGCGCCATCAGGCCGAACGCGGCGAGAAACCATCCCATCTTGCGCATGACAGACTCCAGAAAGGAACGAGGTGGACATTGGAACGCAAAGACGCCCCGGATTGGAACAGGCGGCGCATGAACGCCGGGCGCACGCGGACACCGCCGATCAGTCGATCACCGGCATCCGGCCTTCGGTCGCGGCCTTGAGCCGGCCCACCAGCACCGGCCAGTCGACCTGCTTCTGGTGCCCGATCACGTTGACCCGCGGCAAACCGGAGCCATCGACGATGACATAGCCGCCGCCATCGGCCGGCCCTGCCCCGCCCATCGCGCAAACGTTGTTGGCGAGCACGCACGACAGGCCGATGCGCGAATAGCCGAAGCTCGAAAACGCCTTGAGCACCTGGTTCTGCAGGCCGGCGGCCAGGCCGCCGCCGCCCACTTCGGTCAGCTCGCGCACGGCGCGCTGGCTGATGCGCTGGCGCTCGCCGCGGCGTGGCACGGTGTGAAATGCGGCATCGAATGCCACCGGCTCCCAGTCCACCAGACGCAGCCCGTGGATGCGTCCGTCGAGCCGGCCGGTGATCTCGCCGAAGCCGAAGGCGCCGGTCAGGGGCGCAAGATCGAGACCGGAAAAATCGATGCTCGCCGCCAGCATCGGCGCGACCCCGAACGGCCGCTCCATCGACAGCTGCGACACCCGCACCTGGCCATCGAAGAGTCCCGCGCTCAGGCCGCCGGCAAACTCCAGGCGCTGGTTTTCGTAGCGCACCTCGGGCAGCTCGCCCGACACTTTCCCGCTGAAGGCCGGCCAGCCGAACGCCGCGCTGAGCGTACCCAGATCGGCATCCGCAAGCGCCAGCGACAGCTCCAGCCGCTCATCCTCGCCGCGCGGCGCGTAGCTCAGCTTCGCCAGGCGCAGGGTTCCGCCGAGCAGGGACATCGAAACCGGCGCGGTGAGCGCCACCCCGCCATCGACGCTGCGCAGCGAAAGGCGCGCCGCACCCAGCGCCAGGGTGTGCAGGTGCGCCGTGGCCCAGGACAGCGTGCCCTCGGCCGCATCGGATCCGTGCCGCAGGCGCAGGCTTCCGTCCACGCCGGTGGCCCCGAAACGCGCCTGACCGTCCTCCATATTCACGCCCTGCGCGTCCAGATCGAGCGCGTGCCAATCTCCCTCGCGCAGCGCCAGATGCCCCTGCGTCGAACCGGACATCGCCAGCCCCGCCAGCCCGAGGCTGGCGGCCAGCGAATCAAAATAGCGCGGCTGCGCCACGGATAGATCGGGCAGCGCGAAGCGCAGCTCGGCGGCGCGCAGGTAGGACGCGGTGGAAAAATCCAACGTCGCGTTCGCCTCCAGGTCGAGGGCATCCGGATCGCTCCAGCGCAGCGACTCGACCTGCCAGCGCCCGTCGTCGTGCCCGCTCAGCCGAGTGGAAAAACCGATCGCGTGATCGGGCAGCGCGAGGTAAAGCGCCCCGACCAGGAATTCGCCGCTGCTGAGGTCAAGGTTCGTTTCGATCCGCGTTGCCGCGTCGTCCAGCCGAAGCCGCGCCTGTCCTTTTGCGCGGACGCCCTCGGCGGCAATGCGGCCATCCGCGGTATCCATCCCGATGCCCGTCAGGGCCAGCGGCCCTCCCAGCGTTGTCGCATCCTCGGTCGACTGCAGCTGCCACTGCGCGTCGATGCTGCCCGCGGTCAGGCGCGCGTCGCTCCAGAGCGTGGCCAGAACCGGCTGCAGCCAGACCGCCGGAACCTTCACCAGCTCAAGCCCGAACACGCCCTCCCGATCGGAGGTGGATGCCGCCAGCCGGCTGCGCCCGCTGCCCAGTTCCAGCCGCAGCGCGCCCTCGTGCAGGCGCAGCGAGAGATCCAGGCCCGACGCACTCCGCGCCTTGACCCGCCCGATGCAGCGCCACGCGCCGTCCGCGCCGCGATCCAGCGCGCAGCGGCCGTCCAGCGCCCGCCAGCGGTAGCCCAGTTCACCCGCATCCACCAGCGTCGCGCGCAGGTTGAGCTGCCCGCGCGCCGCGCCGTCGGGCCAGTCCAGGCTGATCTCCACGCCCTCCGCACGCGCCACCGGCGTACCCAGCCGATCGATCTCCAGCACCGCCACGTTCGCCAGGCACGGGATCGCGGCCTGCGCCAGCCAAAGGAGGGCGAGGATCGCGACGATCTTGCGCGTGCGCTGGCGACGTTCCATGCTCCGAGCATAGCCCCACAACCTTCCGAGACGATGAAGCGCGCCCTGCTCGCCGAAGACGACCCGGTCAGCCGCAGCTTCCTGTGCGAAGCACTGGCGCTGTCGGGCTGGGAGGTCGAAGCCTTCGAGCGGGGTGAAGCCGCGGCCGAGGCGGCAATCGCGCGGGCGTTCGAGGTGCTGATCCTGGACCTCAACCTGCCTGGCGAGGACGGCATCGCGACCCTGCGCCGCATCCGCAACCGCGACGATCACGCCAGCGCCGACGCGCCGGCGCTGGCGCTCACCGCCGATGACCGGCACGAACAGCACCAGCACCTGCGCCGCGCCGGATTCGACGCGGTCGCCACCAAGCCGCTGACCATGGCGCGGCTCGACGCACTCCTGCTGGACCTCGCCGGGCCGTCACCCGGCCGGGACGCGGGCGCCGACGACGTCTCGCAGGATCCGGCCACGCTGCCGCTCTGGGAGGACGCCAGCGCGCTCGCAGCGGTTGGCGGGCAGGCCGACATTCTTGCCACGCTGCGCCGCCTGCTGCTGGGCGACCTCCCCGGCCAGCGCAACCTCGTGCTGGCCGCACCGGACTCGCCGCAGGCGCGCGAAACCCTGCACCGCCTGCGCGCCGCCTGCGGCTTCTGCGGGGCAGCGCGGCTGGCGCACCTCGTCCGCGTGCTGGAAGCCCGATCGCCGCCGCCAGCCGAGGCCCTGGCGCAGTTCGCGCGCACCGTGGAGGCGATGCTCTCCACGCCCGTGGAGTGATCCTGCGGTCACAGTCCGCGGCAACGCCGGCCGCGCCCCACTTGACAGCACCCCGCCCGGCGGGTTCTTCTTGGGCCATGCTGCTTCGCACCATTACCACGACCATGATGACGACCACTCCACGCGGGGTGCGTCCGGTCGTGCGCTGAAAGCAACGAAACCGGCCCCGCACCCCGACGAGGATGCAGGGCGCGCCGCGACCTCATCCCCGAACGGTGCGGGCCCCACTCCAGAGGCCCCGATGAACGCTCCCCAGTCCGACGCCCTTCCTTCCCACGCCGCCGCGCGCGACGCGGTCATCGCACACAAGTTCGGCGGCTCCAGCGTCGCCGACGCGAGCCGCTACCGGCACGTCGCCACGATCCTTGCGGCGCGCGACGACCCCGCGCAGATCACCGTGGTCTCGGCGATGAAGGGCGTGACCGATGCGCTGGTCGCGCTGGCCGACGCCGCGGCGCGCGGCGAGGACTGGCAGGCGGCGTTCGCCAGCCTGCACGAGCGCCACCGCGCCACCGCACGCGAGCTGCTGGGCCAGCACGCCGATCTCACCTGTGCCTGGATCGACGCGCAATTCCAGGAGCTTGCCGCGATCCTCGGCGCCATCACCCTGCTCGGCCCCTCGGGTGAAGCCGCCAAGGAGCGCGTGCACGGGCTGGGCGAAGTGCTCTCGGCGCGCCTGCTGGCCGACGCGCTGCGCGGCCTCGGGCACGACGCCATCGCGCTCGACGCGCGCGAGGTGCTGGTGGTTGGCCGCAACGAGCTGGGCATCGCGGTGGACTGGGACACCAGCGCCGCGCGCCTGGCGCAGTGGCGCGCCGAACACCCCCAGACCCGCATCGTCGTCACCGGCTTCATCGCGCGTGACGCCCACGGCGTGGCGACCACGCTGGGGCGCAACGGCAGCGATTTCTCCGGCGCGATCTTCGCCGCGCTTTTCCGCGCCGCCGAACTGCACATCTGGACCGACGTGGACGGCGTGCTCTCGGCCGATCCGCGGGTGGTGCCCGACGCGGTGTTCCTGCCGCGCATCTCCTACAGCGAAGCCTGCGAGCTGGCCTATTTCGGGGCCAAGGTCGTACATCCGCAAACCATGGCCCCGGCGATCGCGCGCAACCTGCCGATCCTGATCCGCAACAGCTTCAACCCCGCACACCCGGGAACCCGCATCGACGCCCAGGGCGACGTCGCCAGCGCCGCGCTCGCCAAGGGCCTGTCGCTGGTGTCGAACCTCGCCCTGCTGAACGTGGAAGGCAGCGGCATGATCGGCGTGCCGGGCACCGCCGAGCGCGTGTTCGCCACCCTGCGCGATGCGCAGGTCTCGGTGGTGATGATCTCGCAGGGCTCGTCCGAGCACTCGATCTGCTGCGTGGTGCGCGCCAGCCAGGCCGCCGCCGGCAAGGCCGCGCTGGAGCGCGCCTTCGCACAGGAGCTGTCGCAGGGACAGATCCAGAGCGTGCATCTTGAAGCCGGCATCAGCGTGCTGGCCGCGGTCGGCGACGGCATGGCCGGGCGGCCCGGCGTCGCGGCACGCTTCCTCGCCACGCTCGCGCGCGCCCACGTCAACCTGCGCGCCATCGCGCAGGGCGCCTCCGAGCGCAACATCTCCGTGGCCATCGCCAGCGCCGACGAAACCAAGGCGCTGCGCGCCGCGCACGCCGGCTTCTGGCTCTCGCCCCAGACCATCTCCATCGGCGTGATCGGTCCCGGGAAAGTGGGCGCGGCGCTGCTCGACCAGCTCGCCGGGAACGCCCCGCGCCTGCTGGCCGAGGCCAACATCGACCTGCGCCTGCGCGCCCTCGCCTCCAGTCGGCGCATGTGGCTGGGCGAGCACGACCCCGACTGGCGCGCGAACTGGGAGCGCGCGGGTACCGTGGACCTCGACGCCTTCACCGCCCACGTCCACGCCGCACACCTGCCGCACGCGGTCATCATCGACTGCAGCGCCAATCCCGAGGTGGCGGAACGCTATGCCGACTGGCTCGCCGCCGGCATCCACGTCATCACCCCCAACAAGCAGGCCGGCTCCGGCCCGATCGGGCGCTACCGCCAGATCCGCGCCGCCGCCAAGGCCGGCAACGCGCGCTTCCGCTACGAGGCCACGGTCGGCGCGGGCCTGCCCGTCATCCAGACCCTGCGCGATCTCATCATCACCGGCGATGAAGTCCACGCCATCGAGGGCATCTTCTCCGGCACCCTGGCCTGGCTGTTCAACAAGTACGACGGCAGCCAGCCCTTCTCCGCCCTGGTGCGCGAAGCGCATGCGCTGGGCTATACCGAGCCCGACCCGCGCGACGATCTCTCGGGCACCGACGTCGCCCGCAAGCTGGTGATCCTGGCGCGCGAAGCCGGGCGCGAGCTGAGCCTTTCCGACGTCGAAGTCGAATCACTCATCCCACCCGGGCTGGAAAGCGGCAGCGTCGAAGACTTCCTCAACGGCCTCGCGGCGCACGACGCAGCCATGCAGCAGCGTTTCGACGCCGCCCGCGCGCGCGGCGAGGTGCTGCGCTACGTCGCCACCCTCGACCGCAGCGGCCGCGCCCGCGTCGCCCTCCAGGCCCTGCCCGGCAGCCACGCCTTCGCCCACCTCAAGCTCACCGACAACGTGGTCCAGTTCACCACCCGCCGCTATAGCGAAAACGCCATGGTCGTCCAGGGCCCCGGTGCCGGCCCGGAAGTCACCGCCGCCGGCGTCTTCGCCGACCTCCTGCGCGTGGCCGCAGCGCTGGGAGCGAGGGTGTGAGGGGCCGGGAATCGGGAATCGTGAAAAGCAGGTGAGTCCAGTTCGGAGCAGCCTGTTCAGGCACCTCCATTCCCCGGATCAGGCAACACGAGGTTCGCGTCGGCTGACGTGTTCGGGGTCGAAGCTGGTGCCGTGGTGTTTGGCGGCCCAGAGCCTTCCGGCCACCTTGTTGGCCAGCGCCACGGCGGCTTTGCTGTGGCCTTTTCGCTCGGCCAGCGCCCATTGCTGGGTGCGATCCAGCGGCTGCCCGCGCTTTTTTCACGAAGATCAGGATGGATCCCGGCTTTCGCCGGGATGACGAAGTCAACGTTCCGACGTAAGCTCAAAGCAATGATATCCAGCCCCATGAAAACCGCCTTCTCCCCCGCCAGCATCGGCAACGCCTGCGTCGGTTTCGATCTTCTTGGCCACAGCATCGCGGGGCCGGGCGACCGGGTCGGCGTGCGGCGCATTGACGCGCCGGCGGTGCGCATCCGCGCGATCCGCGGGCTGGATCTGGTGCTGCCGCTGGAGGCGGAGCGCAACACCGCCGGGCGCGCGCTGATCGCGCTGCGCGAGGCGCTGAGGCTGGAGTCCGGTTTCGAAATCGAGATCGACAAGGGCATCCCGCTGGGCTCGGGCATGGGCGGCTCGGCGGCGAGCTGCGTGGCGGCGCTGGTGGCGGCCAACGCGCTGCTCGACGCGCCGCTGTCGCGCGAGGCGCTGTACCCGTTCGCGCTCGATGGCGAGGCCACGGCCAGCGGTTCGCGCCACGGCGACAACGTCGGGCCGATGCTGCTGGGCGGACTGGTGCTGACGACGGCCGAGCGCATGGTGCGGATCGAGGTGCCGGCGGCCTGGCACTGCACGCTGGTGCATCCCGAGCAGGTGCTGGAAACCCGCCGCGCACGCGAGGCGCTCGAGGGTCACTACGCGCTGGGCGAGTTCGTGGCGCAGTCGGCCAATCTTGCGCAGGTGCTGGTGGGCTGCATGAAGGGCGACGCGGATCTCGTCCGCGCGGGCTTTGCCGACGTGCTGGTGGAACCGCGCCGCGCGCCGCTGATTCCCGGTTTCGCGCAGGTAAAACAGGCCGCGCTCGATGCGGGGGCGTTTGGTGCCAGCATCGCGGGTGCCGGGCCCAGCGTGTTCGCCTGGTTTGCCACGCGCGCCGAGGCCGAAGCGGCCGCGGCACCCATGCGGGCCGCGTTCTCGCGGGCCGGTTTCGACAGTCAATCGCTGGTATCACCGGTCGCAGGGCCGCGTGCGGAGGTTTTGTGATGCGCTTTGTTTCCACCCGCGGACAGGCCGCACCAGCCACCCTTTCCGAAGCCATCGCCGCAGGCCTTGCGCCCGACGGCGGGCTGTACGTCCCCGAATCCGTGCCGACGCTCGCGCCGGCCGATTTCGAGGGCAAGACCACGCTTGCGGACATTGCCGCCACGCTGCTGCGCCCGTTCTTCGAGGGCGACGCGCTGGCCGCCGAGCTGGACGCGATCTGCGCGCAGGCCTTCGACTTCCCCGCGCCGATGCGCTGGCTCGACGACGGCACCGGCTTGCTGGAGCTGTTCCACGGCCCGACCGCCGCATTCAAGGATTTCGGCGCGCGCTTCCTCGCCGCCTGCCTGAGCCGGCTGCGCGCCGATGGCGACCGGCCGCTGACCATCATCGTCGCCACCTCGGGCGACACCGGCGCGGCGGTGGGCGGGGCCTTCCACGGGCTGGCCGGCGTGCACGTGGTGATCCTCTATCCCGATGGCCGCGTCTCGCCGCGCCAGGCGCACCAGCTCGGTGCCTTCGGCGACAACGTGCGCGCGCTGCGCGTGGCCGGCAGCTTCGACGACTGCCAGGCGCTGGTGAAGCGCGCGCTCAACGATGCTGAACTCCAGGCGCGGGTGCCGCTGAGCTCGGCCAACAGCATCAGCCTGGGCCGCCTGCTGCCGCAGATGGGCTACTACGCCCACGCCGCGCTGGCGCACTGGCGCGAGTCGGGCGAGGTGCTGAACTTCGCCATTCCCACCGGCAATCTCGGCAACGCGCTGGCCTGCATCCTCGCGCGCCGCATCGGGCTGCCGATCGGCGAAGTGCTGCTGGCCACCAACGCCAACGACGTGCTGCCCGGCTTCTTCGACGGCGGCCCCTACGAACCCCGAGCGAGCGTGGCGACGCTGGCCAACGCCATGGACGTGGGCGCGCCGAGCAACTTCGAGCGCCTGCGCTGGCTGGTTCCGGACGACGGGGCGCTGCGCGAGGGTTTCCGCGCGATTGCGGTCGGCGACGCGGCCATCCGCGACCCCATCGGCGAGGTCTGGACCCGCCACGGCGTCGCGCTCTGCCCGCACACCGCCACCGCCATCCACGCGCTCGACAGCCTCGCGCCCGACGGGATCTGGGCGGTCGTGGCGACCGCGCACCCGGCCAAGTTCGAGAGCATCGTGGAACCGATCATCGGCGAACCCGTCGCGCCGCCGCCGGCGCTGGCCGCGCTGCTGGCGCGCCCGGCCCATGCCGACCCGATGCCGGCCAATTACGCCGCATTCCGCGCGCAGCTGGAAGCCCGCTGAGGGCAGCGACGCACGAGCCGGACGGCCGCCGGCTTGGCTACACTTCCCGCATGAATGTCGGAATCCTGCTCATCACCCATCCGGGCATCGGGGCGCACCACGCGGCGCTGCTGGAGCGCCTGCTCGGGCGCGTGCCGCTGCCGCTTGCGCACTTCGAGGTGCCGTTCGACGCGAACCCGGACGCGATTCTTCCCGACGCCAGCGCCGCGCTGCGCCGGGTCGATCGCGGCGAAGGCGTACTGGTCCTGACCGATCTCTACGGTGCCTCGCCGAGCAATCTGGCAGCGCGCCTGGCCCAGCTCGGCACGCGGGTGCGGCGGGTATCCGGGCTGAACCTGCCGATGCTGCTGCGGGTGTGCAACTACCCCGAGCAGGCGCTGGACGAACTGGCCCTCACCGCGGTGGCCGGCGGCAAGACCGGCGTGGTGCTCGACCATGCGTGAGCAGGAGCTGGTCATCGTCAACGCGCTCGGCCTGCACGCACGCGCTGCGGCGCGGGTGGTGCGACTGCTGTCGGGATTCAGCAGCCAGGCCACGCTCGAATTCCGCAATCGCAGCGTCAACGCCAAGAGCATCATGGGCGTGATGCTGCTCGCCGCCGCGCAGGGCGCGCGCGTCGTGCTCCGGCTCGACGGTCCGGACGAGGACGAGGCGATGGCCGCTGCCGCCGCGCTGTTCGCGCGCGGATTCGACGAGCAGGAAACCGCATGAGCGCGATCGTGCCGGCACGGCGCGCGCGCGGCGGCTCGCGGAGGTGGCGCTGAGATGCGCGCCCGGCTGTCCGGCGTCACCGCCTCGCGCGGGCTGGCGCTCGGGCGCGCCCGGGTTCGCGCGCCGCACGTGGTCGAAGCCGAGGAGCGCAGGCTGCCGTCCGAGGCGGTCGAGCCGGAGATCGCGCGCCTCGTCGACGCCATCCGCTTCACCCGCGTCGAGCTGGCGGCCCTGCGCGACCAGCTCCAGGGCGCGCTGGCGCAGGAAGTGGGCGAGTTCCTCGACGTGCACGCCCTGCTGCTGGACGATCCCGACCTGGTTTCCGGCCTCGTCGAGATGATCCGCAGCGGCCGCTACGCCGCCAGCTACGCGCTCAAGCTGCAGCGCGACCGCCTCGCCGCCGTATTCGGCGCGATGGAGGACCCGTACCTGCGCAGCCGGCGCGAGGATCTCGACCACGTGATCGGCAGGCTGCAGGCGGCGCTTCAGCGCGGCACGGCTGAGGACGACATCATCGGCCTGGCCGGCGAGGTGCTCGTTGCCGACACGGTATCGCCCACCGACCTGGTGCCGATGGTCGAACGCGGGGTGCTGGCGGTGCTGGTGTCGCGCGGCAGCCCGATGTCGCACAGCGCGATCCTGGCGCGCAGCCTCGGCCTGCCCATGCTGATCGCGCCGAGCGAGGCGCTCGCAGCCATTCCCGACGGCGTGGCGGTGATGGTGGACGCCGGGCGCGGTGAAGTCATCGTGGAACCGGGGCCGGAAGACCTCGCGGACCTGCGCGAGCGCGAGGCCGCCGAGGCGCGCGAACAGCGCTCCCTGGTCCGCCTGCGCGCCGCCGCCACCCGCACCCGCGACGGCGTCGACATCGCCCTGATGGCCAACGCCGAATCGCGCGATGACGTGGCCCGCGCCCGCCAGCTCGGTGCCGCAGGCGTGGGCCTGCTGCGCACCGAGTTCCTCTTCCTGCAGCGCACCGAAGTGCCCGACGAAGAAGAACAGTACGCCGCCTGCCGCGACGCCGTGCTGGCGATGGAAGGCCGACCGGTGACGCTGCGCACACTCGATCTTGGTGCCGACAAGGCCGACGCCTCCGGCATCGCGCTGCCGCGCGAGCCCAACCCCGCGCTCGGACTGCGCGGCGTGCGCCTGGCGCTGGCGCGCCCCGTCCTGCTGCGCACCCAGCTGCGCGCCATGCTGCGCGCCTCGGCCCACGGCCCGGTGCGCATCCTCGTGCCGATGGTCAGCCAGCGCGAGGAAATGCTCGCGGTGCGCCGCCACCTGCGCGTGTGCGAGCGCGAGCTGCGGCGCGAAGGCCACACCGTCGCGCGCGGCACCGCGCTGGGCGCGATGATCGAGGTTCCCGCCGCCGCGTTCGCGCTGCCGACGATGCTCGACGCGATGGACTTCGTCTCGATCGGCACCAACGACCTCATCCAGTACCTGCTCGCCGCCGACCGCGCCAACGACGCCTTGGGCACGCTGTTCTCGCCGCTGCACCCGGCGGTGATCCGCGCCCTGCACGAGATCCTCGCCGCCTGCCTCCGGACGCGAAAGCCGGCATCGATCTGCGGCGAGATGGCGGGCGACCCGCAGTACACCCGGCTGCTGCTCGCGCTCGGCCTCACCGAGCTTTCGATGCACCCGGCCAACATCCTGGAAGTTCGCGCCGCGGTGCGCCGGTGCGAACTTTCCGCCCTGCGCCGGCGCGCCGGCGCGCTGCTGCGCGCGCGCGACCGCAGCGCCGTGGAACGCGCGGTGGCGCGGCTGTAGGCCGAAGCGCACGCGGGGCGGCGGTATCATGGCCGTCCCGCCTCCACCGGAAACACCGACATGGCCGACTGGCTGATCCGCAACGCCCGCCTCGTCAACGAAGGCCGCGAATTCGAAGGCGACCTGCGCGTGCGCGGCGAGCGCATCGAGGAGATCGGCATGGGCCTGTCTGCCCGACCCGGCGAGCAGGTGCTGGACGCGCACGGGCGCTGGCTGATGCCCGGCATGATCGACGACCAGGTGCACTTCCGCGAGCCCGGCCTCACCCACAAGGGCGACCAGGCCACCGAATCCGCGGCGGCGGTGGCCGGCGGCATCACCAGCTTCATGGACATGCCCAACACCCGTCCGCCGACGCTGGATTCGGCCGCGCTGGAAGAAAAATACGCGCACGCCACAGGGCGCTGCCGCGGCAACTACGGCTTCTACCTGGGCGCGAGCAACGACAACCTCGCCGCCATCCGCGCGCTGGATCCGAAGGCCGCACCGGGCATCAAGGTGTTCATGGGCGCGTCCACCGGCAACATGCTGGTGGACGATCCCGACACCCTCGACGCGATCTTCCGCGACGCGCCCGTGCCGATCATCACCCACTGCGAAGACACCCCGATGATCGAGGCCGCGCAGGCGGCCGCGCAGGCGCGCTTCGGCGACGAGGTGCCGGTCTCGATGCACCCGGACATCCGCTCGCGCGAAGCCTGCCTGAAATCCACGCGACTGGCCGTTTCGCTGGCGAAAAAACACGGCGCGCGGCTGCACGTGCTGCACATCAGCACCGCCGACGAGCTGGCCCTGTTCGAAGCCGGCCCGCTGCTGGATGCGAATGGAAAGCTGCGCAAGCGCATCACCGCGGAAACCTGCATCCACTTCCTGCGCTTTTGCCGCGAGGACTACGCCGCGCGCGGCAACTTCATCAAGTGCAATCCGGCGATCAAGGATGCCGACGACCGCGACGCCCTCATCGCCGCGCTGGCCGGCGACGTGATCGACGTGCTCGCCACCGACCACGCCCCGCACACGCTGGAAGAAAAACGGCAGCCCTATCTGTCCGCGCCCTCCGGCCTGCCGCTGGTGCAGGAGGCACTCGTCGCCGCGCTGGAGCTGGTGCACGAAAAGAAGCTGCGCGCCGCGCAGGTGGTGCAGAAGTTCGCCCACGCCCCGGCGCAGCTCTTCGGCGTGGCCGAGCGCGGCTTCCTGCGTGAAGGGTTCTTCGCCGACCTCGTGCTGGTGGACCCCTTCACCGGCTACACCGTCGAGCGCGAAAAGGTCCTGAGCAAGTGCGGCTGGTCGCCGTTCGAAGGCACGCGCTTTTCCTCCCGCATCGCCGCCACCTTCGTCAACGGCGAGCTGGCCTGGGACGGCCAGCGCCTGATCGGCGAGCCGCAGGGCAAGCGGTTGGTATTCGCGCGGTGAGCGGAGCGTTTCGTCTGCCGATTTTGCTTGCGATGCTCGCAGGCGCGGTTTGGCTGGCGGGTATCGTCAACGATGCGCGGGCAACGCCGACCCAGCGCATCGAGCCTGCCCCCTCACCCCAACCCTCTCCCCCACGCGAGCGTGGGGGAGAGGGAGCAAAGAGCGTCTTGCTTGCCGCCACCTCAATAGCCCTCTCCCCCGAGCCCACTCGGGGGAGAGGGTTGGGTGAGGGGGGCTTTTCCAGCACCGTGACACTGCCCGAATCCGTACAGCAGGGCAGCCTGGTCTTCGGGCAGGCACGCCCCGGCAGCACCGTCGCGCTGCACGGCAAGGCGCTGCGGGTTTCGTCCGACGGACGCTTCGCCTTCGGCGTGGGCCGCGACGAAGTGCGCAACGCGCGGGTGGATGTCACCCTGCCCGACGGCTCGCGCGAACGCGTCGACGTGGCCGTGAAGAAGCGCGACTGGCCGATCGAACGGGTGTCCGGCGTGCCGCAGAAAACCGTCGATCCGCCGCCCGAAATCGCCGCGCGCATCGCGCGCGAACAGGCCGCGGTCGCGGCCGAGCGCAATCGCGACGACGACCGGCCCGATCTTTTCAGCGGTTTCATCTGGCCGCTCGATGGCCGCATCAGCGGCCGCTTCGGACGCCAGCGCATCTACAACGGCACGCCCGGCGCGCCGCACTCGGGCACCGACATCGCCGCGCCTCAGGGCACGCCGATCCGCGCGCCGGCGGCCGGCGTTGTGGTGTTCGCCGATCCCGACCTCTACCTCACCGGCGGCACCGTGCTGATCGACCACGGCCACGGCGTCGGCTCCAACTTCCTGCACCTGTCGAAGCTGGACGTGGCAGCAGGCCAGCGCGTGGAACAGGGCGACGTCATCGGCCGGGTCGGTGCCACCGGGCGCGCCACCGGCCCGCACCTGCACTGGGGCCTGACCTGGTTCCAGACGCGCCTGGACCCGCAGCTGCTGGAGCTTCCGCCGCGCTGAATCAGTGCGGCCCGGCGTACTTCTTCTCGCCGGCCCGCACCGCGAGATCCAGGCGGTTTTCCGGCGGCGGCAGCGGGCAGGTGGAAAACGCATTGAAGGCGCACGGCGGGCTGTAGGCGAGGTTGAAATCCACCAGCACGCGCCCGTCCTTCGGCACCCGCGTATCGAGGAAGCGGCCGGCACCGTAGGTCTCGCGGCCCGAGGTGCGGTCGGCGAAGATCAGGAACAGGCTGCCGTCGGGATTGGCCAGCGCCTCGATCCGGTAGGTCTTGCCCTCACGCTCGAACACCACCGCGCCCGGATTCGGCTCGGGACTGAGCTGGCCGATGACGTTGGCGATCTCGATGGTCGCACCTTCCGGGTGCTGCTCGAAGCGCGCCTCAATGCGCCACGCGGGGTCGGTGTCGAAGTAGTCCAGGCCCGCAAACGCGGTTCGGGTGCGGGCCCTGGCATCGCGCACCCGCAGCGCGAAACGCCCGTCGCGCTCGATCAGGTTGAAGCCGGCGGCACCTCCGTCAAAGGTGACCTGGGTCGGCTCACCGCGGCTGTCGGGACGCAGCGCCAGCTCCCCAACCGCGGCCGGCGCACCGTCGATCTCCACGCCCTTCGCATGGGCGAGCACCAGAGTCACGACGCCCTCACTCAAGCGAATCTCGCCCAGATGCTCCGGACCGACCGCCAGCACGATGTCGCTGTCGGAGGCCGCACCCACGCGGTGGGATCCCGGCTCGATCCAGTGCAGCCCCACCAGCGACAGCCAGCCGAGCGGCTGGCGCAGCCCCTCCTCGCGCGCCTGGCGCTGCTGCGCAACCTCGGCGAGATAGTCTCCAGTGTCATCCGCTGCCGCGACAACCGGCAGGAGAAGCGACAGGACAAGCAGCAGGCGGCTCATGGGCAATTCCAAAGGTCGGCGTCACGATTGGCGCATTATGCGTCGCTGCCGCGCAAACAGCCGCAAACCCGCAGTCAAACGTCGGCCACGTAGGGCCGACCTACAGCATCGCGTCTGCAGTAGTGTTCTGCGACAGGTCGGGGCCACGCCCCCGACGCGCTGCTCTGCGACAGGTCGGGGCTACGTCCCCGACGCGGTATTCTGCGGCCGTCGCCGAGTTCGCGCTGCGCGCTCAACTTCGATCCGACAGGCGGGAAATCATCAACACCCGCAGGTCCATCTCGCTGATGCCCAGAGGCGCAAGCTTCCGGGCGGCAGCCGCGATACGCCTGCCTGCCTCGCTACGGGCGTCGCCGCGCCAGGTTCCGATGGCCGGAATCGCACACTCGGTGCCGGGCACTCGAACAAGCAGGGTGTCGACGTCGTGCAGGAGCAGAGCCTGTCCCGCACTGTGGCGACGCACCCTTACGCAGTGCTTCCCGCCGATGCGTGAAGGATGGCGCACACCGGTCTCAGAGGTTGAGACCGGCAGACGCATGGTCGGAAAAGATTCGAGTGATCCGGAATGGGACCCACAGCCCGCCAATCAGCGCCCGCGCAGGAACAATCGGTCTAGCTGGGCCTTGTCGAGCAGCACCCAGGTCGGGCGGCCGTGGTTGCACTGGCCGGAGCGTTCCGTGGCCTCCATGTCGCGCAGCAGCGCGTTCATTTCGGCCAGCGTCAGGCGGCGGTTGGCGCGCACCGAGGCGTGGCAGGCCATGGTGCCCAGGAGCGCGTTGCGCTCTTCCTGCACCCGGCGGGTGTTGCCGTGGGCCATGAGGTCGGCGATCACGTCGAGCGCGAGCTGGCGCGTGTCCACGCCTTCCAGCAGCGCGGGAATGGCGCGCACGGTGAGATTCTGCGGGCCGCTGCGGTCGATTTCGAAACCCAGCGCGGCGAGCGCCTGCGCGTATTCTTCCGCCGCCACCGCCTCGCGCTCGCTCACCGACAGCGCCATCGGCACCAGCAGCGGCAGGGCGCGGATGCCCTCGCCGTCCTGCGCGGCCTTGAGGCGTTCGTAGCTGATGCGCTCATGCGCCGCGTGCATGTCCACCACCACCAGACCTTCGGCGTTCTCGGCCAGGATGAAGATGCCGTGCAGCTGCGCCAGGGCGTAGCCCAGCGGCGGCGGCGCGGAGTCGGAATCGGTCACCGGCAGAGAAAAAGCGCCCGGCTCGCGCGGCGTGAACGGGGTTCCGTAAAGCGCCGCGAGCGCGCCGACCTGCTCGCGCACGTTGAGGCGCAGCGCTCCCTGTCCGGCACCAAACGACGCGGACACGGAATAGCCGGAGGGCGAAGCGGACACCGGCGGCGCGTGCGGCAGCGCGGCCGCCATCCCCTCGGGCAACCGCAGCGGATCCGACTCCACCGCGCCGGCGCGGGTTCCGGCGAGCGCGCGATGCAGGGTGCGGTAGAGGAAATCGTGCACCAGCCGCTGATCGCGGAATCGCACCTCGCTCTTGGCCGGGTGCACGTTCACGTCCACGCGCGTCGGATCCAGCTCCAGGAACAGCACGTAGGCCGGATGGCGACCGTGATAGAGCACATCGGCATAGGCCTGGCGCAGCGCGTGCGCCACGGTGCGGTCGCGCACCAGGCGCCGGTTCACGTAGAAATACTGCTGGTCGGCCTGCGAGCGCGCGGCCGTGGGCAGACCGACCCAGCCGCTCAGACGAAAACCCGCCGCGGATTCGTCCAGATACAGGCTTTGCGACGGGAACCCGGTGCCGAGGGTTTCCCCCAGGCGGCGCAGCAGCTCGTCCTCGCTGCGCGACGGCCGCCAGCTGCGCACCAGCTTGCCGTTGTGCGAAAGCCGGAACTCCACGTCCATGCGCGCCAATGCCAGCGCGCGCAGCAGGTCCTCGACATGGCCGAACTCGGTGCGCTCGGCGCGCAGGAAGCGCCGCCGCGCCGGCACGTTGTAGAACAGCTCGCGCGCCTCGACCGTCGTTCCCGGCGGATGCTGCGCCGGCTCCGGCTCGCCCAGCCGCCCGCCGTCGCACTCGAGGCACCAGGCACGCTCGGCGTCCGCTTTGCGCGAGGTGATGGTGAACTGCGATACCGAGGCGATGGACGGCAGCGCCTCGCCGCGAAAACCCATCGTCGCCACCGCCTCCAGATCCTCCAGCGAGGCGATCTTGCTGGTGGCGTGCCGCGACAGCGCCAGCGCCAGCTCGTCCCTCGTGATGCCCGCACCGTTGTCGCGGATGCGGATCAGCCGCGCGCCGCCCTCCTCCAACTCCACCTCGACGCGCGTGGCCCCCGCGTCCAGCGCGTTCTCGACCAGCTCCTTCACCGCCGACGCCGGCCGCTCCACCACCTCGCCGGCGGCGATCTGATCTACGAGGGTGTCGGGAAGAAGCTGGATGGGCATGGCGTCCTGCGGGCGATGGCGCGATCAGCCGACAGCGTAGCTGCCTTGCCCGCCGCAGCGCAGCATGGCGGGCGATGAACGCACCGAGGTGTCCGTTGCGCTGCGCGCGAAACCCGCCGCGCAGGCCGGCGGAACGTGGGCGCTACGCGCTACGCGCTGCGCGCGCTCGCGCCCGGCTGCGACAGGGCAAAATCCAGCGCCGCGCATACGGCCGCGACCTGGGCGTCGTTGCACTGCGCCGGCGAGGCGCGGGGACTGTCGGGATAAACTTCGGTGGTGGTGGTGTAGCGCGCGCCGGTGATGCCGGCGCACAGGCCGAGCGGACGCAGCGCATATTCGATCACTCCGCGCGAAATCACCGGCGAGCCGATGATGGTGCCGTCCGGATCGGCCGGCGCGATGTGGGTGACTTTCTCCACCGCTTCGATGATCGCCCGCTGGAAGGCGGGCTGCGGGTTGTCGCTGTCGTCCACGAGGTAGAAACCGTCGGGAATGGTGCCCGGCTCGAAGGGCTTGCCGTCGCGCGCGGCCAACGCCGGGCGGAACTCGCCTTCATCCGAATCGGTGGTCTCGTGCAGGTCGATGTGCAGCAGGAAGCGTCCGGCGAGCGGTGCCACCAGGCGCATCAGCGCGGCCGATTCGGCGGCGGGGCTGGGTTCGCGGAAGCTGCGGTTGGGATCGATGGCGGCGGGATTCCAGCGCTGGATGCGCTCGTAGGCCCAGGGACTCACGCAGGGCACGACCAGCAGGTTGATGCGCCCGGCGTACTGCGGCGCGTGGCGTTCGAGAAACTGCAGCGCGCCGTGCACGCCGGACGTCTCGTAGCCGTGCACGCCGCCGGTGACCAGCGCCACGGGCAGGTTTTCATCCCAGCCGCGGCTGCCCACGGCGTGGAGCGGATAGCGGTCCGGCGCGTAGTCGAGCATGCCGTATTCGGAAACTTCAAAGCGCGATCGCAGCGCTTCGACGCGCGGCAGCACGTCCTCGGCGTGGCGACGCCGGACCGGATGCATCGCGCGCCACTGCGCCACCTCGGCCGCTCCCCACGGTTGCCCGGGCGTGCCGATGGGAAAAGGAACGGGTGTGTTCATCCTGTGCGCCTCGCAAAATACCGACCGCGGGACTTTAGCACCGGCCGCTGCGCCAGCCGGCCGACGACAGCGCACCGCGCCCTTGCGGCCTGATGCGACGCCGCATTTCCTTGACCGTGATCGCGGCGGCGCACTATCCTTCCATCCTTGAATCGCGATAGAAGGATATAACGTGGATCTGGACGCTTGGTCAGCCTGCCTGCGCGTGCTTTCCGACGCGACCCGCGTGCGCCTGCTGGCGCTGCTGGAGCGCGAGGAGCTGACTGTGGCCGAACTGGCCGCGGTCACGCGGCTGGCGCAGCCGCGCGTCTCGACCCATCTGGCCAAGCTCAAGGAGCACGGCCTGGTGCGCGACCGCCGCGCCGGGGTTTCGGCCTACTACCGCTTTGCCGAAGACGAGATGGACAAGGCCCAGCGCGCGCTGTGGTCGGCACTGTCTGCCGGTGCCGACGATCCGCTGCTGCGCTCGGACGCCGAGCGCCTGCCGGATGTGCTCGCGGCCCGCGCCACCGAGCAGAACTGGGCCGATTCCGTGGCTGGCGACATGGAGCGCCACTACTCGCCCGGCCGCACCTGGGAAGCCTTGGCGCGCACCGCGCTGCCGCTGCTGTGGCCCGGCGACGTGCTCGACATCGCGTCGGGCGACGGCGTGTTGGCGGAGCTGCTGTCGCCGCACGCCGAACGCTACGTCTGCATCGATTCCAGCCAGCGCGTGGTAAATGCGGCGAGCGAGCGCCTGCGCCGCTTCGAGAACGTGGAAGTCATCGAGGGCGACATGCACGCCCTGCCCTTTCCCGACGCCAGCTTCGACCTGGTGGTGCTGATGCACGCGCTCACCTACGCCGAGAAGCCGGCAAAGGCGGTCGCCGAGGCGGCCCGCGTGCTGCGCCCGGGCGGACGCCTGCTGCTCTCCAGCCTGGCGCGGCACGAGCACCGCGCGGTGGTGGAAGCCTACGGCCACGTCAACCTGGGCTTCACCGAACGCGAGCTGCGCCGCTTCACCGAGAAGGCCGGGCTCACCATCGCCAACTGCGAAACCGTGACCCGCGAGCGCCGGCCACCGCACTTCGAGGTGATCTCGCTGACCGGCATCAAGCCCTGATCCGCCGTAGAGCGGCGGTGGGAACTGGTCGGATAGCGGAGCAAGTTCGGATAGCGGAGCAGGCTCCGCTCTACGGTAACGATGAAAAACAACCAATGCCGCGGAGCGAGCTCCGCGCTACGGGGAAAGACGCCATGCACGCATTGCCCTGGAAAAATCCCGCGCGCGTCGCGGCGCTGCACGCCGCGCTGGCGCGGCGCATCCTCATCATCGACGGTGCGATGGGCACGATGATCCAGCGCGAAGGGCTGGAGGAAGCCGACTATCGCGGCGAGCGGTTCGCGCATGGCTACGACGCGCTTTTCGCCGATCCCGGCCACGCACACGGCCCCGGCTGCGGCTGCGAGGCGCACGACCAGCGCGGCAACAACGACCTGCTCTCGCTCACCCGTCCCGGACTCATCAGCGAAATCCATCGCGCCTACCTCCAGGCCGGCGCGGACCTGGTCGAGACCAACACCTTCAACTCCACCGGCATCTCGCTGGCCGATTACCGCCTGCAGCACCTGGTGCGCGAATTGAACCGCGAGGGCGCGCGCCTGGCCCGCGCGGAATGCGACGCCATCGAAGCCGACGACCCGTCGCGCCCGCGCTTCGTGATCGGCGTGCTCGGGCCCACCAGCCGCACCGCCTCGCTCTCGCCCGACGTCAACCGCCCGGGATTTCGCGCCGTCACCTTCGACCAGCTCGCCGAGGCTTACCGCGAGGCCGCACGGGGCCTGATCGACGGCGGGGCCGACGTGCTGATGGTGGAGACCATCTTCGACACGCTCAACGCCAAGGCCGCACTGTTCGCCATCGACGATGTGTTCGAGGAAACCGGCGCGCGCCTGCCGGTGATGATCTCCGGCACGATTACCGACGCCTCCGGCCGCACGCTGTCGGGCCAGACCGCCGAGGCGTTCTGGTATTCGCTGCGTCACGCGCGTCCGCTGTCCATCGGCCTCAACTGCGCGCTGGGTGCAAAAGACCTGCGCCAGCATATCGACGTCCTGGCGCAGGTGGCCGATGCTTTCGTGAGCTGCCACCCCAACGCCGGCCTGCCCAACGCCTTCGGCGGCTACGACGAAACGCCGGAAGACATGGCGCGGGTGCTGGCGGAGTTCGCGCGCGGTGGCCTTCTCAATTTCGTCGGCGGCTGCTGCGGCTCCACGCCCGAGCACATCCTGGCCATTGCCGAGGCGGTGGAAGGTGTGGCACCGCGGATGGTGCCCGAACTGGTGTCTGCGACGTCACCATCTCGGCAAAGCGAAAGCACGCAGCCGCGACTGCCCCGCTACACGCGACTCTCCGGCCTGGAGCCGCTGGTCATCACGCCCGAGTCGAATTTCATCAACGTCGGCGAGCGCACCAACGTCACCGGCAGCGCGCAGTTCAAGAAGCTGATCCTGGAAGGGTGCCTGGACAACGCCGTGGCGGTTGCACGCCAGCAGGTGGAGAGCGGCGCGCAGGTCATCGACATCAACATGGACGAGGGCCTGCTCGATGCCGAGAAGGCGATGGTGGAGTTCCTCAACCTGATCGCGGCGGAACCGGACATCAGCAAGGTGCCGGTGATGATCGACAGCTCGAAGTGGACGGTGATCGAAGCCGGCCTCAAGTGCCTGCAGGGCAAGGGCATCGTCAACTCGATCTCGATGAAGGAAGGCGAGGCGGAGTTCCTCGAGCACGCGCGCCTGGTGCGCCGCTACGGCGCGGCGGTGGTGGTGATGGCCTTCGATGAGGCCGGCCAGGCCGATACCGCACAGCGCAAGGTGGAGATCGGCGCGCGCGCCTTCGAACTGCTCACGCAAACCGTCGGCTTTCCGCCCGAGGACATCATCTTCGATCCCAACTGCTTTGCCATCGCCACCGGAATCGAGGAACACAACAACTACGCGGTGGACTTCATCGCGGCGGCCGGCGAGCTGCGCCGGCGGTTTCCCTTCAGCCACATTTCCGGCGGCGTTTCCAACGTCAGCTTTTCATTTCGCGGCAACGAGACGGTGCGCCAGGCGATCCACGTCGTGTTCCTCTACCACGCGATCCGCGCCGGCATGGACATGGGTATCGTCAACGCCGGTGCGCTGCCGCTTTACGACACGCTGGATCCGGCGCTGCGCGAGCGGGTGGAAGACGTGGTGCTCAACCGCCGCAGCGACGCCACCGAGCGGCTGCTGGAGATCGCCGACCGCTACCGGAAGAAGAAGGGCGAAAAAAAGGTCGAGGACCTCGCTTGGCGCGAGCTGCCGGTGGCCGCGCGGCTCTCGCATGCGCTGGTGCACGGCATCGACCAGTACGTGGTGGAAGACACCGAGGCGGCGCGGCTCGAAGCCAAGCGCCCGCTCGATGTGATCGAAGGCCCGCTGATGGACGGCATGAACGTGGTCGGCGACCTGTTCGGCGCGGGCAAGATGTTCCTGCCCCAGGTGGTCAAATCCGCGCGGGTGATGAAAAAGGCCGTCGCCCACCTGCTGCCCTTCATCGAAGCGGAAAAGCTGCGCACCGGCGATGCCGGCAAGAGCAACGGCAAGATCGTGATGGCGACCGTCAAGGGCGACGTGCACGACATCGGCAAGAACATCGTCGGGGTGGTGCTGGCCTGCAACAACTTCGAGGTCATCGACCTCGGGGTGATGGTGCCGGCGCAGAGGATCCTCGACACCGCGATCGCCGAGAGCGCCGACATGATCGGCGTGTCCGGTCTCATCACACCCTCGCTGGAGGAAATGAGCCACGTCGCCAAGGAAATGCAGCGCCAGGGCTTCACCATGCCGCTGTTGATCGGCGGCGCCACCACCTCGCGCGCGCACACGGCGCTGAAGATCGACCCGCACTACACCTCGCCCACGATCTGGGTCAAGGACGCCTCGCGCGCGGTCGGCGTGGCGCAGTCGCTGATGAGCCCGGAGCTGCGCGGCGATTTCGTGCAGGCCGCCGCCAACGATTATGCCGACGTGCGCCAGCGCCACCGCCAGCGAGGCGACGGCAAGCGCCTGGTGCCGCTGGAAAAAGCGCGCGCGCAGTCGTTCAAGTTCGACTGGGCCGGCTACACCCCACCGGTGCCGAAGCAGCCGGGGCTGCACGTGTTCGACGACTATCCGCTGGCCGAGCTGGTGGAATGCATCGACTGGTCGCCGTTCTTCAGCGCCTGGGAACTGGCCGGGCGCTTCCCCGCCATCCTCACCGACGAGATCGTCGGCCCGCAGGCCAGCGAGCTCTACCGCGACGCACGCACGATGCTGGAGAAGATCGTCGCCGAGAAGTGGCTCACCGCCCGCGCGGTCTGCGCCTTCTGGCCGGCCAACAGCGTCGGAGACGATGTGGAGCTGTTCCTGCCGGAACAGCGGGATTCGGGATTCGGGATTCGGGATTCGGAAAACGCGGGGACCGGCGAATCCTCACTCTCCAATCCCCAATCCAAGCGCTTTTTCCGCTTTTTGCGTCAACAGGCACAAAAACCCGTCGAACGCCCCAACCTGTGCCTGGCCGATTTCATCGCGCCGAAAGACAGCGGCAAGCAGGACTGGATCGGCGGCTTCGCGGTCACTGCGGGGCTTGGCATCGAACCGCATCTGGAGCGCTTCCGCGCCGACCACGACGACTACAGCGCAATCCTGCTCAAGGCGCTGGCCGACCGCCTGGCCGAAGCCTTCGCCGAGCGCCTCCACCAGCGCGTGCGCACCGAGCTGTGGGGCTATGCGCCGGACGAGAGCCTCAACAATGAAGCCCTGATCGCCGAAACCTACGCCGGCATCCGCCCAGCGCCGGGCTACCCGGCCTGCCCCGAGCACAGCGAGAAGCGCGCGCTCTTCGATCTGCTCGACGCCACCGCCAACGCCGGCGTGATCCTCACCGATCACTTCGCCATGTACCCGGCCGCCAGCGTGTCCGGCTTCTACTTCAGCCATCCGGACAGCAAGTATTTCGTGGTCGGGCGCGTATCGAAAGAGCAAGTGGCCGACTACGCGAAGCGCAAGGGCGTGGACCTGGCCCAGGCCGAACGCTGGCTGTCGTTCAACCTCGATTACGACCCGGATTGACGCAGGATCACCCAGCAAGTCGACGCAACATAGTTCGAACCGGCCGCCAGCACCGACCACGAATGCCGCAGAACCTGCTGCGCAGGGTTTTCGGACACTCCGCACCATGACGAGGACTCAACCGCGCCGGTTGGCGGCGAGCCGACGTCCGTCATATGGCTCCAGGCACGTAGGTCGGGGCTACGCCCCCGACGGGGTGTTTGATGCCCCGCCACGGTGTTCAATGCACGGCCACGTCGGCCGCGTAGGGCCAACCTGCGGAAGAAACGTCGACCGCGTGGCGGCTGCGTGACGGCACCACGGCGGAATCGTCTGCGACGGTTTCCTACAGTTCGGATGGCTCCGGGGTTGCGACGGAAGCGTCTTCGCCGCCATCTTCTTCTCCGCCGTCATCCAGCGAGGTATCCACCGCCACCACGCCGGTCAGGCTTTCGCCCTCGCCCAAGCGAATCAGGGTCACGCCCTGGGTGTTGCGGCTGATGCGTGAAATGCCCTCGGCGGGCGTGCGCACGAGGGTGCCGGCATCGGAGATCAGCAGTACCTCGTCGCTGGCGTGCACCAGCACGGCGGCCACCAGCGGGCCGTTGCGCTCGGTGGTCTGGATGCCGATCACGCCCCGGGTGCCGCGCCCCTTGCGCGGATATTCGGCCAGCGGGGTGCGCTTGCCGTAGCCGTTGCGGGTGGCGGTGAGGACGCACTCCAAATCATCGGACTCGCTGCCGCCCTGGATCGGCGTCTCGTCGCCGGCGGCTTCGATGATCTCCTCCTCGACCTCATCCACGCTGCAGTCCTCCATCCCGGCGGACTGCGCCACGATCAGGCTGACCACGCGCTCGTCCTTCGCCAGGCGGATGCCGCGAACGCCGGTGGCGGTACGGCCCATCGAGCGCACCGTGCTTTCGGCGAAACGCGCGGCGCGGCCGTTGCTGGCGAACAGCAGGATGTCCATGCCGCCGTCGGTGAGCTGCGCATCGACCAGGGCATCGCCCTCGTCGAGGTTGATGGCGATCTTGCCGCGCGCCAGGCGATAGGCGTACTCGGTGAGCGGGGTCTTCTTCACCGTGCCGTTGGCGGTGGCGAAGAACACGTAGCGATCCTCGGCGTATTCGCGTACCGCCTGCACGGCCTGGATCTTCTCGCCCTCTTCCAGCGCCACGAAGTTGACGATGGGCCGACCGCGCGCGTTGGAGCCTGCTTCGGGCAGCCGGAACACCGGCAGCCAGAACACCCGGCCGGTGCTGGTGAAGGTGAGCAGGGTATCGTGGGTGTTGGCGATCCACAGCTGCTCGATGAAATCCTCGTCCTTGGTGGCCGCGGCGCTGCGTCCGCGACCGCCGCGACGCTGCGCGCGGTAGGCGCTGACCGGCTGGCGCTTGACGTAGCCGGTGTGCGAAAGCGTCACCACCATGTCCTCGGGCGCGATCAGGTCGAGGATGTCGAGGTCTTCCTCGCTCTGGCGGATTTCGCTGCGGCGCGCGTCGCCGTACTCTTCCTTGAGGTTGCGCAGCTCGGTGCGGATGACCTCCAGCAGCACGTCGGGGTTTTCGAGGATCTCGATCAGGCCGCGGATGGTTTCCAGCAGCGCCTTGTATTCGTCGGTGAGCTTGTCCTGCTCCAGTCCGGTGAGGCGGTGCAGGCGCATTTCGAGGATCTGCTGGGCCTGGACCTCGGTGAGCTGATAGCCACCGGCCTGCAGACCGACGCCGGCGGGAAGGTCTTCGGGACGCGATGCCGCAGCACCGGCCGCGGCCAGCAGCGCGCCGACCAGGCCCGGCTGCCAGGTGCGCGCCAGCATCCGCTCCTTGGCGACCTGCGGATTTTCCGAGGTCTTGATCAGCTCGATCATCTCGTCGATGTTGGCCAGCGCAACCGTCAGACCTTCGAGGATGTGGGCGCGGGCGCGCGCTTTGCGCAGCTCGAAGATGGTGCGGCGGGTCACCACCTCGCGGCGGTGGCGGATGAAGGCTTCGAGGATCTGCTTGAGGTTGAGGAGCTGCGGCCGGCCGTCGACCAGGGCCACCATGTTGATGCCGAACACCGACTCCATCGGCGTCTGCGAATACAGGTTGTTGAGCACCACGTCGGCGGCATCGCCGCGCTTGATCTCGATGTAGATGCGCATGCCGTCCTTGTCGGACTCGTCGCGCAGCTCGCTGATGCCTTCGAGCTTCTTTTCCTTGACCAGCTCGGCGATCTTCTCGATCAGCCTGGCCTTGTTCACCTGGTAGGGAATCTCGCTGACGATGATCGATTCGCGTCCGGTCCTGGCATCCACCTCGATCTCGGCACGGGCGCGCATCCGCACTCGGCCGCGGCCACCGTGGTAGGCGGCGTGCACGCCCGAGGTGCCGTTGATGATGCCGCCGGTGGGAAAGTCCGGTGCCGGCAGGTGTTCCATCAGGTCGGAAATCGTCGCCTCGGGATCGTCGATCAGCGCGAGGGTGGCATCGACCACTTCACCCAGGTTGTGCGGCGGGATGTTGGTCGCCATGCCCACGGCGATACCGGCGGAACCATTCACCAGAAGGTTCGGGACGCGGGTCGGCAGGACCGTGGGTTCCTGCTCCTTCTCGTCGTAGTTAGGCTGGAAATCGACGGTTTCCTTGTCGATGTCCGACAGCAGCTCGTGCGTCAGGCGCGTCATGCGCGCCTCGGTGTAACGCATCGCCGCGGCCGAGTCGCCATCGACCGAACCGAAGTTGCCCTGGCCATCGACCAGCAGGTAGCGCAGCGAGAACGGCTGCGCCATGCGCACCAGGGTGTCGTACACCGACTGGTCGCCGTGCGGGTGGTATTTACCGATCACGTCACCGACGATGCGGGCCGACTTCACGTGTGGCTTGTTGGCGTGCGTGCCCAGTTCGTTCATCGCGAACAGCACGCGCCGGTGCACCGGCTTGAGGCCGTCGCGCACGTCCGGAAGGGCGCGCCCGACGATCACGCTCATGGCGTAATCCAGGTAGCTGCGGCGCATCTCGTCTTCGAGATTGACCGGGATGATTTCCTTGGCGTGATCGGTCACTTTTTTTCCTGATTCATCCGTGGGATATCCCATGCTCCGGCATCAGGGCGAACGCCCTGCGGACGCCCCTCGAGAGGCGCTGGGACAAGCATCACAGTCTACCACGCGCGGGCTCCGGACCCGAGGCGCGCAGGATCGCCACTTGCGCGGTGCGGACCCGGCTCAGGCCGAGGCGGACGCCCCGCGCAGCGCGGCATCGAACGGCGCACGCAGCACGCCGCGTTCGGTCACGATGGCGTCGATCAGGGCCGCCGGGGTCACGTCGAACACCGGGTTGAGGGCGCGCACGCCCTCGGCCACGGTGCGCCGGCCGCCGGAGGTCAGCAGTTCGGCCGGATCGCGTTCCTCGATCGGGATGTCGGCACCGCTGCGAGTGGCCATGTCCACCGTCGACCACGGTGCCACCACCATGAACTTCACCCCGAAATGCCGCGCCGCGATGGCCAGCTGCAGGGTGCCGATCTTGTTGGCGACATCGCCCTGCGCGGTGATGCGGTCGGCACCGACGATCACCCACTGCACCTGGCCGGTGCCCATGAGGTGCGCCGCGGCCGAATCGGCGATCAGGGTGGCGTCGATGCCGTCCTGCTGCAGCTCCCAGACGGTGAGCCGCGCGCCCTGCATCCAGGGCCGGGTTTCGGTGGCGAACACCCGCGCGATACGCCCCTGTGCCACGCCCGCGCGGATCACGCCCAGTGCCGTACCGAAACCGGCGGTGGCCAGGGAGCCGGTATTGCAGTGGGTGAGCACGCCGCTGCCGGGCGCGATCAGCGCCGCGCCCTGCGCGCCCATGCGGCGGTTGGCGGCAAGATCCTCGCGCTCGATGGCCTCCGCCTCGTCGCGCACGCGCGCGCGCCAGTCGTCGCCCGCCTCCGCCAGCACCCCGCGCATCCGCGCCAGCGCCCAGGCCAGGTTCACCGCCGTGGGGCGGGCCGCGTTGAGCCGATCGAGCACAGGCACCAGCGACACGCGCGCCTGCGCCCCGGAAACCTCACCCAGCGCGCCAGCCGCCAGCACCACCGCCCAGGCCGCGGCGATGCCGATGGCCGGCGCGCCGCGCACGGCCAGGTCGGCAATCGCCTGCGCCACCGCATCGGCATCCTCGCAGTCGATGAACACCTCCTCGAACGGCAGCCGGCGCTGGTCGAGCAGGCGCAGGCGGTCATCGCGAAAGGCAACCGCGCGAACGCGGTCGTAGCGGGCATAGTCGATCATGGCCAGGGCGAAAATTGCGGGGGCGTCACTCTAGCAGCCCGCAGTTCCCGCGAACCGGAGCCGCGTCGCCAGGCCCGGCGGAAACACCCGTCACCCCGAGCATGCGCACCGTTCCGGCCGATGGCATTGATCCACCAGACGCCCTGTTCCGGCCCGCGCGGCGATGTCGCAGGCTAGAATCCGACGCTGGCTCTCTGCGCACCCGGAAACCTCCCGTGAACACCATCCTCGTCGGCAAGTCCATCACCACCCCCGAATCCGGCCAGGTCCATCTCTTGGCCAAGTACGGCAACCGCCACGGCCTGGTGGCCGGGGCCACGGGAACCGGCAAATCGGTGAGCCTGATGGTGATGGCCGAGGGCTTCTCGCGCCTCGGCGTTCCGGTGTTCATGGCCGATGTGAAGGGCGATATCGCCGGCCTGGCGGTGCCGGGCAGCAGCAATGACAAGATCGCCGCGCGCGTGGCGCAAATCGGCATCGAGGGCTACGCCAACGAAGGCAATCCGACCGTCTTCTGGGACGTGTACGGCAAGGACGGGCACCCGATTCGGACCACGATGTCCGAAATCGGCCCGACCCTGCTCGCGCGCATGCTCGAACTCAACGACATCCAGTCGGGCGTGCTCGACATCGTGTTCAAGCTGGCCGACGACAACGGCTGGCTGCTCCTGGACATCGACGACCTGCGCTCCCTGCTCGCCTTCGCCAGCGAGGAGCGGCAGGCGATTTCGGCGAGCTACGGCCTGGTCAGTCCGGCCTCGGTCGCCGCGATCCAGCGCGCGCTGCTGCGGCTGGAACAGGAAGGCGGCAACCACTTCTTCGGCGAACCGGCGCTCGATCTCACCGACCTGATGCGTACCGATCTGTCCGGCCGCGGCATCATCAACATCCTCGCGGCCGACAAGCTGTTCCTGAAGCCGCGGCTCTACTCCACCTTCCTGCTGTGGCTGCTCTCCGAGCTGTTCGAAAACCTGCCGGAGGTGGGCGACTTGGACAAGCCGCGCCTGGCCTTCTTCTTCGACGAGGCGCACCTGTTGTTCGACGACGCGCCGACGGCGCTGCGCCAGCGCATCGAACAGGTCATCCGGCTGATCCGCTCCAAGGGCGTGGGCGTCTACTTCTGCTCGCAGTTTCCCGATGACGTGCCCAACGAAATCCTGGGCCAGCTCGGCAATCGCGTGCAGCACGCGCTGCGCGCCTTCACCCCGCGCGACCAGAAGGCGGTGAAGACCGCCGCAGAGACCTTCGTGCAGAACCCGGCGCTGAATGTGGTCCAGGCGATTTCCCAGCTTGGCACCGGCGAGGCGCTGACCTCGATGCTGATGGACAAGGGCATCCCATCGCCGGTCGAGAAAACCGTCGTTTGCCCGCCGCGCTGCCGCATGGGTGCGATCACGCCGGAAGAGCGCGCCGCGGTGCGCGCCCGCAGCCCGATCGGGCCGCGCTACGACACCCCGGTCAACCGGGAATCCGCGCACGAAATCCTGACCCGGCGCGCCCGGGAAGCCGCCGCAGCGCGCGAACAGGCCGCCGCCAAAGGGGCCGCGCGCGGCAAGCCCGCGCAGGCCGAGGAAGGCGGCATGGGGCAGAAGGTGAACGAATGGCTGTTCGGCACCAAACGCCGCCAGGGCGTGGTGGACACCATGGCCAAGCAGACCGCGCGCACCATGGGCACCAAGCTGGGCAACCAGATCCTGCGCGGCGTGCTCGGCGGCATCTTCAAGAAGTGAGGCGCCCGCGCCGGAGCCGTGCGCTCGCGGCGCGTCAACCGCGCACCAGCAGCACCAGCACCGCGCCGCTGCCGCCCTCGGGTGCCGGCGCGGATGCGAACGCCAGCACGTCCGAGCGCAGCCGCAGCATCCGGTCCACCAGCGCCTTGAGCACCGGGCCGGCATCGCCGGAGCGCAGGCCCTTGCCGTGCACGATGCGCACGCAGCCGTGGCCTTCACGGCGCGCCTCGGCCAGAAACTCGCGCAGCGCGGACTCGGCTTGGGTCTGGGTCATGCGGTGCAGGTCGATCTCGTCGCGCACCGCGTAGTGCCCGCGCTTCAGACGGCGCAGGAGGCGTGGCGAATGGCCTTCGCGCAGGTATTCAAGCACATCGCCCGGCCCCAGCGGCGAGGCGGAAAAGGGTTCGAAGCGCGACTGGTGCAAAGCCAGCGCCTCATCCGCCTCGCGCGAGCGCGGCCGCGGCGGCTGCAGGTCCGCGCGCGGCGGTTCCTCAACAACCTCCGCCAGCTTGCGCACCGGCCCGATCGCCTCGTGGAACAGGGCGATATCGTCGGCAGAAGGCGGCACGGAGCGTTTCGGCACGGGGCCTCCGGGTCAGGCCGCAAGACCGATGCGGCGACGCAACCCATGATAGTGCGCCATCCGCCGGAAACCTGCGCCAATGCGGGCGCGCGGCTGGATTGCGCCGGTACCCGCGATGCGAACGGCAGCGTCTCGCCGTGACCTCAACCGCGCCCAAGCTCGGCCAGCTCCGCCTGCACCTGGTCGAAGGTGGCCCGGACCTGCCGCGGCGGGGCGCGGTCGGCAAGGCTGGCGACGACGATGGCCAGGCTGGCCAGCGCGAAACCGGGGATGATCTCGTAGAGGCCGAACCAGCCGCCCTGCCCCCATACCAGCACGGTGATGGCACCGACCAGCATGCCGGCGAGCGCGCCGTTGCGGGTCATGCGCCGCCACAGCAGGGAAAAAAGGATCACCGGGCCGAAGGCCGCGCCGAAGCCGGCCCAGGCGTAGCTGACCAGTCCGAACACGCGCGACTCCGGATCACTGGCGAGCACAATGGCCAGCACCGCGACCAGCAGCACGGTGATGCGCCCCACCCACACCAGTTCGCGCTGCCCGGCGCGCGGGCGCATCAGGGCGCGGTAGAAGTCCTCGGTCAGCGCGCTGGCGCAGACCAGGAGCTGGGCGCTGAGCGTACTCATCACCGCGGCCAGGATGGCCGACAGCAAGATGCCGCCGATCCACGGGTTGAAGAGGGTCTGGGCGAGCACGATGAACACGCGCTCGGAGTTGGCGGCCACCTCGGCATTCGGGTAGAGGGCGAACCACGCCGAGCCGAACAGGCCGACCGCGATGGCACCGGCGAGGCACAGGATCATCCAGGTCATGCCGATGCGTCGCGCGGCGGGAATCGATGCGGCGGAATCGGCCGCCATGAAGCGCGCCAGGATGTGCGGCTGGCCGAAGTACCCCAGGCCCCAGGCCAGCAGCGACACGATGCCGACGGCGCTGGCACCGCGCAGCATGTCGAGATGGCCGGGATTGAATGCTTCGACCAGAGCCAGGCTTTGGGCGGGGCCACCCAGCAGCACGATCACCACGACCGGCGTGATGATCAGGGCCAGAATCATCAGGCTGGCCTGCACCGTATCGGTCCAGCTCACGGCAAGAAACCCGCCGATCAGAGTGTAGAGGATGGTGGCCGAGGCACCGGCCCACAGGGCGCTGGTGTAGCTCATGCCGAAGATGCTTTCGAACAGGCGCGCGCCGGCGACCACGCCCGAGGCGGCGTAGATGGCGAAGAACACCAGGATGACCAGCGCGGAAAAGATCCGCAGCAGCCTGCGGTCATCGGCAAAGCGCTGGGTGAAGTAGTCCGGCAGGGTGAGCGCATTGCCGGCGCGCTCGGTGTAGACGCGCAGCGGCGCGGCCACGAACTTCCAGTTGAGATAGGCACCGATGATCAGGCCCACGGCGATCCAGCCTTCCACCAGGCCGGAGAGGTACACCGCGCCGGGCACGCCCATCAGCAGCCAGCCGCTCATGTCCGAGGCCCCGGCCGCCAGCGCGGTGACGAAGGGGTTGAGGCTGCGCCCGCCGAGGATGTAATCGGACAAAGTGTGGGTGCGCCACCAGGCGTAGAAGCCGATCCCGACCATGGCCAGGATGTAGACGACAAAGGTGGTGACGAGCGGAACGTTGACGCCCATGCGATCTTCCCCTGCGCCGGACGCGGATGCGCGGCTTTGGCGCGCTAGCTTCGGGGCAGCGCGGGCTGCAGGTCAACGCCGCGCCGATCACCGTTTCCGCCCCCCCCATCGCGGCCAAGGCCGCTCCTGCGGCGCATTTCCAATGCGCGCGGCTACGCCGACGTCGGCCCTGCGCCCCCGACGGGAGGCATCGGCACACAGCCACCGCCATCCCTGGAGCGGGCTTGCCCGCGACCGCAGAAGACTCCCTCAGGAAACCAGTGCCTCCAGCGCTTCCCAGCGCGCGTAGCAGGCGTCCAGCTCGCGCCGGGTCTGGTCGAGCGCGGCCTGATGGGCGGTCACGGCGTCGTGCGGCTGGCGGAAGAAAGCCGGATCGCCCATCGCCCGGCTCTGTTCGGCGATCTGCGCTTCCAGTGCTTCGATGCGCGCCGGCAGCAGGTCCAGCTCGCGCTGGTCCTTGTAGCTGAGCTTGCGGCGGGCGGGCGGCGGAGCGACCGCGCGGGGCGGCGCGCTGGCCGCTGGCGACGATGCCGCGGACGGCTGGGCGGGAAGCTCGCGCTGGCGCAGCCAGTCGCTGTAGCCACCTACATACTCGCCCACGCGCCCGTCGCCCTCCATCACCAGGGTCGAGGTGACGACGTTGTCGAGGAACTCGCGGTCGTGGCTGACCAGAATGAGCGTTCCGGCGTAGTCGGCCAGCAGCTCTTCCAGAAGCTCCAGGGTTTCCACGTCGAGGTCGTTCGTGGGCTCGTCCATCACCAGCAGATTCGCCGGCTGGGCAAAGAGTTTGGCCAGCAGCAGGCGGTTGCGCTCGCCGCCGGAAAGGCGCGTGATCGGAGCCCGCGCGCGCTCCGGCGTGAAGAGAAAATCCTGAAGGTATCCAAGCACATGCTTGCGCTTGTTGCCAATCTCGATGAACTCGCGGCCCTCGGCCACGTTGTCCAGCGCGTTCCAGTCCTCGCGCAGGGTGGCGCGGTACTGGTCGAAATAGGCGATGGCGAGGTTGGTGCCCTGCACGATCTCGCCGCGCTGCGGTGCCAGTTCGCCCAGGAGCAGCTTGAGCAGGGTGGACTTGCCGCTGCCGTTGGGGCCGATCAAGCCGATGCGGTCGCCGCGCAGGATCGTGGTGGAAAATCCGCGCACGATGGGCGCATCGCCAAATGAAAAATCGACGTCGCGCGCCTGGATCACCTTCTTGCCGGACGCCTCGGCCTCGGCCAGCGCCATCTTCACGTTGCCCTGCAGTTCGCGCCGCTGCGCGCGTTCGCTGCGCAACGCCTTGAGCCGCCGCACGCGGCCCTCGTTGCGGGTGCGGCGCGCCTTGATGCCCTGCCGGATCCAGACTTCCTCTTCCGCCAGGAAGGTGTCGAAGCGCGCATTTTCCACCGCCTGGGCGTGCAGGCGCTCCTCGCGCCGGCGCAGATAGTTGTCGAAGTCGCCCGGCCAGCTGCTCACCTGCCCGCGGTCGATTTCGACGATGCGCGTGGCCAGGGTGCGCAGGAAGCGGCGGTCGTGGGTGACGAAGACGAGCGCGCCAGGCCAGTTCACCAGGAATCCTTCCAGCCAGTCGATCGCCGCGATGTCCAGGTGGTTGGTGGGTTCGTCCAGCAGCAGCAGGTCGGGCGCGCACACCAGCGCGCGCGCCAGCAGCACGCGGCGCTTCATCCCGCCCGACAGGCTGGAAAACGCGGCCTCGCCGTCAAGGTCCAGGCGCTTGAGCGTATCGGCCACGCGCTGATCGGCCGACCAGCCGTGCGCCGCCTCGATCCGCGTCTGCACCTCCGCCAGCGCCTGGGTATCCACGTCCGCCGCATGGCTCAGGCGATGGAACAGCGCCAGATCCGCACCCACGGTGCCGAGGCCTTCGGACACCACGTCGAACACGCTGCCCGAAGCGCCCGGCGGCACTTCCTGCTCCAGCCGCGCGATGCGCGTTCCGCTTTGCACGCGAACCTGTCCGTCATCGGGCGGAATCTCGCCGGCCAGGATGCGCAGCAGGGTGGATTTGCCCGCGCCGTTGCGGCCGATCAGGGCAATGCGTTCGCCCGCGTCGATGGAGAGATCGACGTGGTCGAGCAGGAGCGGCCCGCCCACGCTGTAGTCGAGCTGGTTCAGGGAGATCAGGGACATCGGCAAAGTGTATCAGCCGCCGCCAGCACGCTCACTCGGGCACCAGCACGCCGCCGCTCCAGCGCCAGCCAAGCGCGGCGACCTCGGGTGCCGGGCCGGACCAGTGCGTCAGGATCCGGCCGCGCTCGCGCTCGGGCAGCGACAGGGCCAGCCAGCCGTCGGCAAGGTTCCAGGTCCAGCCATCGGCAGCGACATCGGCGGCGCGGTCCCAGCCGTGTTCGCGCAGCGCCTTGGGCTGCAGGCCGGTGCCCAGCGCCTTGGCGCGGGCCTCGTCCAGGGTCCAGCGCTGGAAGAAGCGCTGGCGGCGCGCCAGTTCGTCGTCCCCGGCCAGCGCCCGCACGAACGCGGGCGCATACAGCGCCGAGGCCAGCTCCAGCAGGTCGCGCTGGCGCAGGGCGCGCTCGATATCCACGCCCACCGGCACAGCCGCGACGGCAGCGGCGAGCTGCCCGCCGCTGTGCGCCAGCGACAGGTGCAGGCCGGTCGGCCGTCCGCGCCGCAGCACCAGCGGCGCACCGTGCGCATTGCGCTCCAGCGTCCAGTCGCCGGGGCGACCACCGTCCATTTCCGCCAGCAGCTCGCGGGCGTAGCCGTGCCCGGCAAGAAACTGCGCGCGCCGCAGGGGATGGGTCATCGCCGCCAGGCGTGCGCGCTCGTCGCTTCCCAGCCAAGCCTCGGTGGACGGCAGCCGCTCCAGCACCGCGTCGATGTCGTTGACGCCCAAGAGCACGCCCATGGTCCCTCCCGTGTGCGCGCCAGCGGGCGCGACCGGGCCATTGTCGCAGGCGCGGCGGCGAACTCAACGAAGCGGCCGATGCTATCGTGCGCACCTGTCATTTTGCGGAGGTTTTTCCATGTCCCTGACCCAGCGCTACGCCGATGAACTGGCCGGCATCGAACGCGACGGCCTGTTCAAGCGCGAGCGCGTCATCGTCTCGCCGCAGTCCGCAGAAATCACGTTGGAAGATGGCCGCAAAGTATTGAATTTCTGTGCAAACAACTATCTGGGCCTGGCCGACCACCCGCGCGTGATCGAGGCTGCGAAGAAGGCGCTCGACAGCCACGGATTCGGCATGGCCTCGGTGCGCTTCATCTGCGGTACCCAGGACCTTCACAAGCAGCTGGAAGCGCGCATCGCTCAGTTCTTCGGCACCGAGGACACCATTCTTTATGCCGCCTGCTTCGACGCCAACGGCGGCCTGTTCGAACCCCTGCTGGGGCCGGAGGACGCGATCATCTCCGACGCGCTCAACCACGCCTCCATCATCGACGGCGTTCGCCTGTGCAAGGCCCGGCGCTATCGCTACGGCAACTGCGACATGGCCGATCTGGAAGGCCAGCTCAAGCAGGCCCGCGCCGACGGCGCACGCACGATCATGATCACCACCGACGGGGTGTTCTCGATGGACGGCTTTGTCGCCCCGCTGGATGAAATCACCGCGCTGGCGAAGAAATACGATGCCCTGGTCCACATCGACGAATGCCACGCCACCGGCTTCCTCGGTGCCACCGGGCGCGGCTCGGCCGAGGTCACCGGCGTGCTGGAGAAGATCGACATCATCACCGGCACGCTGGGCAAGGCGCTGGGCGGCGCGCTGGGCGGCTTCACCACGGCGAAGAGGGAAGTGATCGAGATGCTGCGCCAACGCTCGCGGCCCTATCTTTTTTCCAACTCGCTGCCGCCGCACGTCGTCGCCGCCGGGATCGAGGTGTTCGACATGCTCGACGCCGCCGGCGAGCTGCGCGAAAAGCTGGTGGCGAACACCGCGTACTTCCGCGGGAAGATGACCGCCGCCGGCTTCGACCTGAAGCCCGGCAGCCACCCGATCTGCCCGGTGATGCTCTACGACGCCCCGCTGGCGCAGAAGTTCGCCGAGCGCCTTCTGGAAGAAGGCATCTACGCGATCGGCTTCTTCTTCCCCGTGGTGGCGCAGGGCCAGGCGCGCATCCGCACCCAGATGAGCGCCGCGCACACGCGCGAGCATCTGGACCGCGCGATTGCCGCGTTCACCAAGATCGGCCGCGAGCTGGGCGTGATCGCGTGACCCGAAACGCGAACGGCCGGGCACAAGGCCCGGCCGTTCGCGTGCAGGCCGCGCAATCGGGTTACGGCAGGATCGCGATATCCAGCGCCTCGCGGCGCTGCTCGGACAGGCTCATGCGACTCTGGTCCGAGAGGTTCAGGTCGCGCAGCGCGTACGGGGCCGACAGCGCCGGGTTCATCACGTCCGGAGTGAAACGCAGCTCCAGCACGCCCGAACCCGCCGACACCACCTGGGCACCGTGCGCGATGGCCATCGGCTTGAGTTCACCGGAAGGATCGCTGCCGTAGAGCGTGCCGCGCAGCTCGTAGCGGCCTGCGGCGGCGGTTTCCACCGGCACCTGGAACACCACGCCGCCGTCGCGGCGCAGCACTTCGGCCTCGCCGGTGAAGCGCGCCGTCGGCAGGCTCACCATCACCGCGGTGCGGGCATCGCGCAGCACGGTGTTCTTCGCCTGCTGCGTGCTGCCGAAGGCGTGGACTTCCCACGGCTCCAGGCCACCGCCGGCATCGGCCGGAATGTCGAAATGCGCGACGGCGTTTCCAGCCTTGTCCAGCCGGAACTCCAGGTCGAAACTGCGACCATCCGGGGCGGTGATGAGCCCGGCCACTTTCTTCGCCGAGCGCGCCTTGGACTGATCCAGGAAGCGCGCGTCCAGCGCGATGCGCTGACCCGGCATCGCCTGCACGGCATTGGCGGACAGCGTCATCGTCACGGTGCTGTTGGGTTCGAGCACGTGCATCAGCGCGCCCGCGGCGGATTTCGGCAGGGCCACATCGACACGCTTGCCTGCGAGGCCCGGTGCCAGCTGGAACACCAGGGTGCCGTCGCTGAACTGCGCGCCGACCGCCTTGAGGTCCGCATCGGCGGCCAGGTGCTCGATCACCGAGGCGCTGTCGCGCACCTCGCCATCCACGCGAAGCTGCACGTCCGCCGCGCGCAGCGAGCGGTTCTTGCTCGCGCCCTGCAGGCTGATGCGCACCAGCGCGCCGTCCGCAGTGGGAACGAAGCCCCAGCCCTGCTTCGCCTTGGCGGCGTCGAGCTGGGTCCAGAACTCGCGGCTCTCGGCGCGGAAGGGCTCGGAGGCGGAAAGTGCGTCATCCGCATCCAGCGGCCAGGCGAAGTGCACCGCCTTCGTTTCACCCGTCACCGGGGCCGGGGCCGCCTTGGCCATGATCAGGCGGGAAGGAATCAGGTCGCCGGCGGAACGCTTGAGCTGCAGGGTCTCGGCGTGGGCCGCGCCAGCCAGCGTGATCGCGGCAGCCAGGAGTGAGAGTTTCATGATTTTCATGGCGGGCCTCACAGGTCGTTGCGCAGGATGACGTCGAGGTTGAAGCACTGGCGACGGCTCTGATGGTGGCTGAGGTAGTAGCCGTTGCTGGTGCGCTGGGTGTCGGTGAACCACCGCGAACCGGCGGCGCGCTGGCTGCTGCAGTTGAGGAAACCGTCCGAACACGAATCGAGCCAGGCCTGGGTGATGGTGAGGCCCACTTGGTACTGGTAGCCGCCGCAGTAGCTGTTGGACGTCCAGATCGCGGAACGCACGTTGCTGCCGGTCACCGACCAGAAACCCTTGGGCAGCGCGGGACGCCCCGTGGTGCCGTAGAGGTTCTGCGCGTTGTACTGCGCCATCCAGTGGGTCTGCTGCATCTTCACCGCATCCGAGGCGTAGCCCAGCAGCCAGCCGAGCGACTTCTCGAACACGTTGCCCGCCGTCACCGCATTGGCCAGCGGCGTGCCGGCCGAGGACGGTGCCAGCGCGTTGACCCAGCGGATCTTGCCGATGATGTTGGGATAGCGGCTGTCGAACGTCGGGTTCGACATGATCCAGCGCAGCACGTTGCCGCCGTTGGAGTGCGTGATCACCACCAGATCGGTGATGCCGCGTGCGCTGATGAAGGTGGTGAGCTGGCCTGCGAGACAGCCCGCCGCACGGCTGTCCCACATGTAGCGCTCGAATTCGCAGTTGATGACGGTGTAGTTGGCCTGATTGGGCAAGCCCTGACGCACCGAGTTGACCATGTCGGCAGTCCAGTAGTCGGCCAGCGCATTGGTCTGGTTGCCGGTGCCGTGGACAAAGGCGACGCCCGTCACGGCATGGGCCGCGCAGGTCGCGACAAGCAGCACGAGACCGGCGATGAGCCGGCCAGCAAGACGTTTCATTCGATGGTTCTCCCCGGAGTCTTCTGATGGGGCGACCCGGTGCGATCCCGTTCCCTCGCACACCGATGCCGCCATCGCCCGGCGTTTCCCTTGGCCGAAGCAGGACGCAGCATACGCAAGCGAATGGAAAGCGCAAGCTCTTTCGATGTTGCGCCGCCGCAACGAAAAACCGAAAACCGCCTCACGCTTCTCGCCCGCGAGCGTGATCGTGCACGCGCTTTCCCGGGATGCGGCCCGCGTCGGCAGGCCCGCATTACCCCCTGCACTGCGCGCCGCGCGACAATGCGTGGTGACATCGCATCGCCCAAGGAGTCACCGCCATGAAGCACGTCTTCGACCACCTCATCATCGGTGCCGGCATGACCGCCGACGCCGCCGCACACGCGATCCACGAGACCGATCCGGGTGCCTCCATCGGCGTCATCGGCGCGGAGAAGCATCCGCCCTACAACCGCCCGCCGCTGAGCAAGGCGCTGTGGAAGGATGCCGGCGAGAACAGCATCTGGCGGCCGATTGCAGACAGCGGCGCACAGCTTTTCCTCGGCCGCCGCGCGGTGGCGCTGGATGCCGATGCACACACCGTCACCGACGACCGGGGCGACACCTATGAATACGGCAAGCTGCTGCTTGCCACCGGCGGCAGCGCGCGCCGCCCGGTCTTCGAAGGCGACCGCATCCTCGCTTACCGCAGCCTCGACGACTATCACCGCCTGCTGGAACTGGCGGGCAAGAACGCGCGGATCGTGGTGATCGGCGGCGGCTTCATCGGCTCGGAAATTGCCGCGGCGCTCGCCGGCCACGGCTGCCGGGTCACGATGGTGTTTCCGGAGCCCGTGCTGGGTGCGCGCGCCTATCCGGCGGACCTGTGCCGGTTCATCGAAGCCTATTACCGGGAACACGGCGTCGACGTGCTCGCGGGCCGCAAGGTGACGAGCGGCGAGCAGGTCGGCGCACGGGTGAAACTCGCGCTCGACGACGGCGGCACGCTGGAGGCCGATGCCGTGGTAGCGGGCCTCGGGATCATCCCGGAAACCGCGCTGGCCGAGGCCGCCGGCGCGCAGGTCGGCAACGGCATCGTGGTGGACGAGTGCATGCGCACCACCGTGATCGACCTCTTCGCCGCCGGCGACGTGGCCAACTTCCCCAGCCAGGCGCTGGGCCGACGCCGCGTGGAGCACGAGGACACCGCCAACTCCACCGGCCGCATCGCCGGTCTTGCGATGGCCGGCAAGCCCGAACCCTACGCCGAACTGCCGTTCTTCTATTCGGACCTGTTCGACCTGGGCTACGAGGCGGTCGGCACGCTCGATGCGCGCCTGGAGATGATCGAGGACTGGGTCGAACCCAACCGCGAAGGCGTCATCTACTACCTCGACCAAGGCCGCGTGCGCGGCGTGCTGCTGTGGAATACCTGGGGCCAGGTCGACGCGGCGCGCGCGCTGATCGCGGACGTCGGCCCGCACTCGGAACAGACCCTGCACGGACGCATCCGCGGCTGATTCACCGCGCGCAGAATGCGCAAGGGCCGCCTTCGGGTCGCCCTTGCACCGTTCCTGCGGCTCCTGCCGGCACGGATTTCAGGCTCAGTGCGTCTCGACCGCCAGGTGCTGGCGCGCCTGGACGCGGTTGTAGGTGAACCCGGCGAGCAGCGCCACCACCATCAGCAGCTGCGCGAGCGCGGTTTCCCAGGTCGGATGGATGCCCAGCCAGTCGATCGAAGGCAGCGGTGCCGGCGACAGGCTGAGCCAGCCGGCCTCCTGCAGCGCCGCGACGCCCTTGCCCGTCAGCACCACGGCAAGCACCGCGATCAGGATCGAACTGGCCGAGAAGAACGCCCCCAGCGGCAGGCGTCGGCTGGTGCGCAGCATGAACCAGGCGGTCACCGCCAGCACGCCGACCGCGGCAACCATGCCCGCCACCATCCACAGGTGGTGGCCGTCGGCCCACAGCGCGGCGTAGAACAGGATGGTCTCGAATACCTCGCGATACACCGAGACGAAGGCCAGCACGAACAGGAAAAATGCCGAACGCCGCTTCAAGGCCGCGCTCATTTTCACCTTGAGATACTGCTGCCAGCGCCCGCCGATGCTCTTCTGGTGCATCCACAGCCCGACGCTGAGCAGCACCACGGCGGCAAAGAGCGCGGCCAGCCCTTCGGTCACCTCGCGGCTCGCTCCGCTGATGGTGATGAAGTAGGTGGCGACAACCCAGGTGATGCCGCCGGCGACGAGCGCCAGCGCCCAGCCTGCATGCACATGGCGCACCAGTTCCGAACGCCCCGACTTTCGCAGGAAGGCCAGCAGCGCGATGACCACGAGCAAGGCCTCCAGCCCTTCGCGCAGGAGGATGGTGAAGGAGCCGATGAAGGCGGTGCCCGGACTCGAGCTGCCGGCCTCCAGCACCGACTGCGCTTCCACCAGCAGCGCATCGGCCGCCGCGGCCAGCGCCACGGCATCGCCATCGCGCCCCGACAGGGCGCTGCGGTACGCGCCCATGGCCGCTTCGATGCGTCCGCGCAGGGCGCGATCGCGCGTGTTCAGCCGTGCCTCGTCCGGCTCCACGCCGTCCAGGTACGAGGAAAGGGCCAGGTGCCGGGCCTCATCGCTGCGCCCGGCCTGGTGCGCGGCGAGGCTGGCGGCAAGTTTCGCCCGCGCCAGCGCAAGGCCGGCGGGTGCCTCCAGCACCGCGGCGGGATTCTGCCGCAGCCAGCCCAGCACGCCGCGCGCGGTGGTCAGGTCGAACGTGGCGGCAAGCTGGCCGGCGCGCGCCTGGGAGAGTTCCTCGAGGCTGCTCACGTGCGCCCGCAGCTGCGGCTGGTCGCGCCACGCCGCCTTGCCCTGCCCGGCCTGCGGACCATAGGCCAGCGTGCCGACGTAGTAGGCCAGCGCCCAGAGATCCTCGTCGGAAAGCGCGCCGGAATAGCCCACCATGCCGGTGCCCTCGATGCCCTGCGCCGTCGCCTGATACAGCGACAGCGGGCTGCGCAGATCGGCGCGCGCGGCGTCGGTGAAATCGATGGGCGGCGGATCGAGCGCGGCGGCGGCGGGGCCGTCGCCCGCGCCCGAGGCACCGTGGCAGGAGACGCACTGCTGCTGGTACAGCGCCGCGCCCCGCGCCAGATCCGGGGCGCGTTCGGGTGCCGACGGCACCGGATACGCCGCCAGCAGGTCCGCACCGAGCGCGTGTGCGCGCTGCGCGACTTCCTCGGCGGAAACCCGGTCGTTGACCGCCCGCATCAGGCCCTGCGCCTGCTCGCGCAGCGCCGCGAGGTGTCCGGCGTCCGGCAGGCGCTCAAGCTGCGCGGCCACCGTGGCGCTGAACTCCTGCTGCTCGAGGTACTCGGCCTCGTGCACCACGACGCCAGCATTCACCGCCCCGGGATAATCCGTAGCGACATAGTCGAGCAGCTTCCAGGTCTGCTGAACCACGGAGGTGGTGTCGGAAACCGGCATCTGCGCCCAGGCCATCAGCGGCAAGGCGAGAAGCGCCAGCAGGGCGCATACACGAATGCGAGTCGTTATCATCCGCGCATGCTAACACGCGCCCGTATTGTCGCCAATCAGATCGGGTTTGGTGCTGATTGGGAGCCGCGTGCGGGCCATGCGCGGGTCATCGTACACGCCAGCGACACGGTGGTTCGGCGCGCATTGCCCAAAGTGTCCACCATCGTGTCGCCTGAGCGATCAGTCCTCGCCCAACGGCGTCAGCAGGCGCAGCTGCGCGTGCGAATCTTGCATGTACACGCCTCCCGCCGGCAGGGCGTCGGGCGAGGAGGAATCCGGATCCTGCGACGAGTCCGCCCAGGGAAGTGGATGTCTTGGACCGGGTACATAAGCGGTCCATGACAGCGGCTCGTCCTGCGAAGATTCGCCGGGTGTCTGGAGCAAGCGGAACGCGACGGGCACCAGTACCTGCCAGTACGGTTCCTGTGCAGCGAGGCCCTCCGTGGGCACCCTGAAAGTCCACTGGCGGATCGCCTTGGTGGCCGCAGTCGCCAGCACGCCGCGCCACTGCTCCATGGTCCGCTCCCTGCCATAGGCATGCAGGTTCACCTGACGCGTGGCGAGGTCCTCCACGCGCCCGTCGCGGCCGATCTTGACGGCGATATATGCATCGCCCTCGATGCGCGCGCGCGCCGCCTTGTCCGGGTAGCGCGGTGCAACCGTGTCCAGATAGGCCACGCTGGTCAGGTCATCGGGATCGTAGCGGGTGAAGGCGGCGCTGCGGATGGAGACGACGTGCCCGCCGTCTTCCGCGCTGCGGGCGACCAGACGAAGGCTCATCGGCGCGCGAACGGCGATCGGATGACCGTCTTCGTCGCGCGCGGCCTCGAACTGCCAGCGCCGCACCGCATCCTGCACGAACGCTTCCACGCCGGGAGGAATCTGCCCGGCCCGCTGCAGGACCACGTCCTCGACATGTCCCTCGGCAGTCACCGCAATGGTGCCGTCGAGCAGCAGGCTGTGTTCGACCGTCTTGCGTACGGCGCGCGCGGAACCACCCGCGCCCGCGCTCGGCACCCAAAGGCAGATCAGGGCGAAGGCCAACAGGAACGCAAACAGGACACGGCGCATGGATGGATCTCCTTTTTTCGCACGAAAACACCCCGCACACCGCGATGCAGCCTGCCGCTCCACCATCCAATCACAGCCCCGACAGTGCCCCCATGTGGCGGCGATAGTAGTTCAGCTCGTCCACCGACTCGCGGATGTCGGCCAGCGCAGTGTGGGCCGAATTCTTGGTGATGGCCCCGGCGATCGCCGGAGCCCAGCGCCGCGCCAGTTCCTTGACGGTGGAAACATCGAGGTTGCGGTAGTGGAAATGGCGCTCCAGCGCCGGCATCTGGCGATGCAGGAAGCGCCGGTCCTGGCAGATGCTGTTGCCGCACATGGGTGACTTTCCCGCCGGCACCCACTGGGCCAGGAAGGCCAGAGTGCGGCGCTCGGCCTCGGCCATGTCCACGTCGGAGGCCAGCACGCGATCCCACAGTCCGCTGGCGCGGTGGGTGGTCCAGTTCCACTCGTCCATCGCCTCCAGCCGCGCGAGCGGATGGCGGATGGCCAGCTCCGGCCCTTCGGCGAGCAGGTTGAGTCTGGAGTCGGTGACGAGGGTGGCGATCTCGATGATGCTGTCGTTGGCCGGGTCCAGACCGGTCATCTCCAGGTCGATCCAGATCAGGTTGTCGTCGTGGCAGGTGGGCATCGCGCGGTTCCTCGGGAGCACTGCCGCGATCATACCCGCACGCTCAGCGATTCCGGGCTTCGCGCCGGGCGCGGAACCACTCGGAAAGCTGCGCGCCGGCGTCTTCCGCCAGCACGCCGCCGTCCACGATCACGCGGTGGTTGTGGCGCGGATCGCGCAGCAGGTCGAACACGCTGCCGCAGGCACCCGCCTTGGGGTTGGCGGCACCATACACCAGCCGTGCGATGCGCGCGTGCACCAGCGCCATCGCGCACATCGCACAGGGTTCCAGAGTGACGTAGAGCGTGCAGCCGTCGAGCCGATAGTTGCCAAGGCGCTGCCCGGCCTCGCGCAGCGCGACGATCTCGGCGTGCGCGGTCGGATCGCGGCAGGCAATGGCGCGATTGGTGCCCGTGGCGAGCAGGCGGCCATCAGCGGACACCAGCAGCGCGCCGACCGGCACTTCGTCGCCCGCGCCCGCCGCCTGATCCGCCAGCTCCAGCGCGAGCCGCATCCAGGCGCTGTCGCCGCGCGGCCTGCGGCCCGCGTCCGCATTGATGGCGTCGATGTCCACGCGCGTCCTGCCCGCGGCTCAGCCGTCCAGCGCGGCGCGCATGTAGCGCCGCGCGTCTTCGGCCAGATCATCGTGTTCCAGCGCGAACTGGATGGTCGCCTCGACCAGGCCGATGCGGCTGCCGCAGTCGAAGCGACGGCCTTCGAAGCGGCAGGCCAACACGGGATGCTCGGCGAGCAGCGCGGCGATGCCGTCGGTGAGCTGGATTTCCCCGCCGCTGCCGGCAGGCACGCGCTCGAGGCAGTCGAACACCTGCGGCGGCAGCACGTAGCGTCCCACCACGGCCAGCGTGCTCGGTGCCTCCTCGGGGCGCGGCTTTTCCACGATCGCATCGATGCGCCCGGAGCGACCGGAAAAATGCGGTGCCGCGACGATGCCGTAGCTGCCGGTCTGTTCGCGCGGCACGTCCTGCACCGCGACCACGCCGGCGGCCTCCGCCCGCGCCAGCGCCAGCATCTGCGCCAGCGCGCCGGGGCCTTTCGACCAGATCAGGTCATCGGGCAGCAGCACCGCGAAGGGCTCATCGCGCACCACGGGCTGTGCGCACAGCACCGCATGGCCCAATCCCAGCGCCTGCGGCTGGGTCACGAACACGGCGCGAACGTGCGAGGGCAGCACGTTGCGCACCAGCTCCAGCAGGTCGTCCTTGCCGGCTTTTTCCAGCCGATGCTCCAGCTCGTAGGCGGTGTCGAAATAATCCGCCACGGCGTGCTTGTAGCGGTTGGTGACGAAAACGAGGGTGTCGCAGCCGGCCGCGACGGCCTCGTCCACCGCGTACTGGATCAGCGGCCGGTCGACCACCGGCAGCATTTCCTTGGGCACGGTCTTGGTGGCCGGCAAAAACCGGGTGCCCAGGCCCGCGACCGGGAACACTGCCTTGCGCACGCGCGAAAAGTCCACTGCGCCCATCATGCCGCGCCCGCGCCTTTGGTCCTGTGGCCGATCGCCACCACCTGTGCCGCCGGCTCGCGGGTGTACTCGGGCACGAGCTGGCGCAGCAGGGCTTCGAGTGCGCCCTGGTCATAGCGCAACACGGCTTGGCGGGCCTGGTGCAGCGCCTGGTCCAGCGACACCCCGGGAAGATCGCGCGGCTGGGCCAGCATGATCTTGGCGTGCGCGGTGGGGTGATAGCTTTCCTGCGGGTGGAACAGTTCCTCGAACAGCTTTTCGCCCGGGCGCAGGCCGGTGTAGATGATGGAAATGTCGCGCTCGGGCTGCTTGCCGGCGAGGCGGATCATCTGCTCGGCGAGGTAGGCGATGCGCACCGGCTCGCCCATGTCGAGCGCGAAGATCTCGCCGCCGTCACCCAGGGTCGCGGCCTGCAGGATGAGCTGGCAAGCCTCGGGGATGGTCATGAAGTAGCGCGTGACTTCCGGGTGGGTCACCGTGACGGGGCCGCCGCGCTGGATCTGTTCGCGGAACAGCGGCACCACGCTGCCGGCGGAATCGAGCACGTTGCCGAATCGCACCGTGATGAAGCGCATCAGGTTGTCGCGCGCCAGCGCCTGACAGACCATTTCGGCGACGCGTTTGCTCGCGCCCATGACGTTGGTCGGGTTGACCGCCTTGTCGCTGGAGATCAGCACGAAACTCTCGACCTGGTGCCGGATCGCGGCCAGCGCCAGGGTCTGGGTCGACAGGATGTTGTTGCGGAAGGCCTCGCGCGACTGCTCTTCCAGCATCGGCACGTGCTTGTAGGCCGCGGCGTGAAAGACGGTGTGCGGGCGCGACAGCGCCAGCGCGTGCTCGGCCACGGCCGGATCGCCGCAGTCGCCCAGCACCACGGTGAGGATCAGCTCGGGGAATTCGGCGCGCAGCTCCTGCTCGATGCGGTAGAGGTTGTACTCGGACAGCTCGACCACGCACAGCGATTCCACGCCCAGCCGCGCCACCTGCCGGCACAGTTCCGAACCGATCGAGCCGCCGCCGCCGGAGATCAGCGCGCGCCGCCCGGTGAGGCCGGTGCGGATCGCGGTCCAGTCGAGCGAGACGGGATCGCGCCCCAGGAGGTCGTCGATCGCCACTTCCTTGAGCTGGTTGAAGGCCGAACGCCCTTCGATCACGTCCTTGAGCCGGGGCACGGTGCGGAACGGCAGCCGGGTGGCCTCGCACAGCCCGACCACCCGCTGCATCTGCTGGTTGTTGATGCTGGGCATGGCGATCAGCAGCATCTCCGCGGCCACTTCACGCGAGATTTCCTGCAGGCGATCCAGCCCGCCCAGCACCGGCACGCCCTGGATGCGCCCGCCGCGCAGGGTGCGGTTGTCGTCCAGGATGCCGACCGGGCGCAGCAGGTTCTCGCGCCGCAGCTCGCGGATCAGCGACTCGCCCGCACTGCCGCCGCCCAGCACCAGCACGCGCCGCGGCGGCACGCGCGAGTCGGCACCGTAGCGGCTGTCCTTCCAGCGCCGATAGGCCAGGCGCGGCGAGGCCAGCAGCAGCATGAGCAGGATGGGATAGATGATCAGCACGCCGCGCGGCACGCCGTCGAGGCGATTGACCAGAAACACCGCGAGCGCGATGAACAGCGCGCCGAGGGCGGCGGCACGGGCGATGTTCCAGATGTCGGGCATGCTCGCGAAGCGCCACAGGCCGCGGTACAGGCCCGTCCACCACAGCACCAGCGCCTGCGCGCCGAGCACCACGGGAAGCTCGGGCGCAAACACCGGCACCGGCTCGGCATCGGGCACGAAGGCAAAGCGCAGCACGTTGGCCACGTACCAGGCCAGCCACACCATGACCAGGTCGTGCAGGACCACGGCCAGGCGCGGATGGATGCCGCCAATCAGCGATTTGTAGGTCATCGGATCAATCCCTTGATTCGCGCGCGCCGCCGCAGCATCGATTTGCCCTGCCACCAGAGCACGGCCGCCAGCAGCAGGACCGCGCCGGCGATGGCCGGTGCCGCCTCGGGCCACCGCCATGCGGCGGCGCAGGCGGGCAGCACGACGAAAAGATTCCAGGCCAGATAGCCCAGCGCCACCGACGCATGGCTGCACCCGGAGCGGACAAGCCACTGGTAGAGGTGTTCGCGGTGCGCAGTGTACCAACGCCGTCCCGTGTACACGCGCCACGCCAGCGTAAGTCCGGCATCCACCAGAATGGCCGAAGGCAGGATCAGCAGGCACGCGGCGCGCCCCGGCGCGAGCACGAGCGCGGCGAGCAGCAGCGCGCCGCACGCCAGCCCCAGCGCCCCGCTGCCGACGTCCCCGAGGAAGATCGCCGCGCGCGGCGCGTTGAAGGGAAGGAACCCCGCGCAGGCACCCGCCAGCACCAGCGACACGCCGGCCAGCGGACGCGCCAGCAGCGCAGCCTCGCCTTCCACGCCCGCAAGCACCCAGGCCAGCGCCAGGCCCAGCCACAGGCACTGGCTCGCCAGCAGCCCGTTGCTGCCGTCGATGAAGTTCCACGCGTTGATGCAGCCGACCAGCCAGAACACCGCCAGGGCGGCGAACGGCAGGACCAGGGCCGTATCCGCAGCGCCCGCCAGCGGCAGCCAGACGCCGACCAGCACGAGCGCCGCCAGCGCGTGTACCACGATGCGCACGCGCGCCGACAGCGGCCGGTGGTCGTCGATCCATCCCACCAGCGCCACGGCCAGCAGCGCGACACCCAGCGCCAGCGGCACGCGCGGCTGTGGCCAGTCGAGCAGCGTCATCCCAAGGAGCAGCGTCAGCACGATGGCGATGCCACCGCCGCGCGGGGTGGGCGCGCTGTGGCTGCGCCGCTGGCCGGGCAGATCCAGGAGCTGGTGCCAGCGTGCATAGCGCAGCGCCAGCACGGTGAACGCCGCGCTCGTGACGAGGCATCCGATGACGAGCAGGAGCGCGTCCAGCGCGGGCGGTGCCATCATTCGCCGAACGCACCGTGGACCGGCCGCACCGTGCCCCAGCGCTTGCAGCTCGGGCACTGCCAGTGGTGCGCGCGCGCGCCGAAGCCGCAGTGGCCGCAGCGGTAGGCGGCGGCGCTGGCCACCAGCTGCTCGCTCAGCTCGCGCACCACGCGCAGGGTGGCCTCCGAATCCTGATCCGTGCGCCGCAGGCCCAGGTCGATCAACGCGTTCTGGCCGCGCACCGAAGGTCGGCGCTGCAGCTGGCGGATCAGGAATTGTGCGGCAGCCGCATCGCCATCGTCTTCCTGTATCAGCCGCGCCAGCGCCAGCATCGGCGAGACGCCGGCGGAGCGCTCCACCATCTCGGCCAGAAAGGCGCGCGCTCGGCTGCGCTCGCCGAGGCGCTCCCAGGCCCCGAGCAGCGACTGGAGTACTTCGGGCAAGTAATCCACATCATGTCGCGCCACCCGCTCGAAGGCGCGGATCGCGCCCGCATCGTCGCCCGCATCGAGCGCCATGCGTCCTTCGATGATCCCGGCGCGCGCACTGTGCGAATCGACCTCGGCGGCATCGCGCAGGTGGGCCACTGCAGCCGCGGTGTCCTTGCGCGCCAGCGCCGCCTCGGCCAGTTCGCAATGGAATTGCGCCAGCAGGCGTCCCATCGGTTCGCCGGTGGCCGCCTCGTAGCGGCGCGCATGGTCGATCGCCTTGGGCCAGTCGCGCTCCTGCTGGTAGATCGAGATCAGGTGTCGCAAGGCCTTGGGGGCGACCTGATCAAACTGGCCCAGGTCGATGAACAGCGCCTCGGCGCGATCCAGCAGCCCGGCGCGCATGAAGTCCTCGCCCAGTTCCAGCACCGCCTGGACCCGCTGCGCCTCGGTCAGCCGCGGGCGCTCCATGAGGTTCTGGTGGATGCGGATGGCGCGATCCACTTCCCCGCGACGGCGGAACAGGTTGCCGAGCGCAAAGTGGGTTTCCACCGTGTCCTTGTCGACTTCGGCGATCTGCAGGAAGACCTCGATGGCCTTGTCGGGCTGCTCGTTGAGCAGGAAGTTGAGGCCGCGAAAATAGTTCGACGACAGGCGGCTGACGCGCTGGCCACCGCGCCGCTCCGCACCGCGCCGCCCGATCAGCCAGCCGGAAAGCGCCGCCACCGGCAGCAGCGCCAGCACCCACCAGACCGACTGCAGCGCCGGGCTCATGGATCTTCTGGAAACGCCGTCGGGGTGGACGGAGCGAGCGCGGTGGTGCCCCGGCGATCCCGCCCGAAGGCGCGAATGCGCCGCTGCTGCGGCCAGATCACGGCAACCCAGAGCACCAGTGCGGCGATCAAGGCTCCGCCCAGGCAGGCCCCGATCAGCGCCACGCCCAGCGGCACTTCGACCTGCCAGCTGTAGAAGTCGAGTACCACGTCGATTGGATTGAGGGCACCAAAGACAATGCCCGCCAGCAGGAATGCGGCGGCAAGTATCAGCGATAGAAGACGCATGCCGGGCCTCGCGGGGAAAACATCCCCTCAAGCTTAGCCGATTGCCGGCATGGGCCGCAGGCTGCGCTCGGATCGGCCATGAACGGATCGGGCGCGACGCGCCCTGCCGGCATGGAATCAGTCGGCGCCGGCGTCCTGCGGCAGCGGCACCACGGCGTTGACCCGCTCGCGCAGCTCCTTGCCCGGCTTGAAATGGGGCACGTGCTTGCCCGGCAGGGCCACGGATTCGCCGGTCTTGGGATTGCGCCCGATGCGCGGCGGACGGTAGTGCAGCGAGAAGCTGCCGAAACCACGGATCTCGATGCGGTCACCATTGGCGAGCGAAGCGCTCATCTGCTCCAGCAGGGTCTTGACGGCCAGGTCCACGTCATCGGACTTCAGGTGAACCTGCCTCGCGGCAAGAATCTCGATGAGTTCGGACTTGGTCATGACGCATTCCCCCCCAGGGATGGTGCAACACATGGAACCGGGCCCGGCATGACCCGGCGAACCGGATCATGCCGAAACCCTGCAACGCTTACTCGGACTTGCCGCCCAGCTGCTCGCGCAGGAGCGCGCCCAGCTTGGTGGTGCCGCCGGAGGCGCTCTGGTACTCGGCCAGGGTCTCCGCCAGCTCGGCGTCGTCCTTGGCGCGGATGGAGAGCTGCAGCGTGCGTCCCTTGCGATCCAGGCCGATGTACTTGGCCTCGACCTCGTCACCGACCTTGAGGTGCTGGGTGGCGTCCTCGACACGCTCCTTGGCGATGTCGTTGGCGCGCACATAGCCCTCGATACCTTCGGCCAGCTCGATCGTGGCACCACGGGGATCGACCTCCTTCACCGTGCCGGTGACGACGCTGCCCTTCGGATGCGCGGCCATGTACTGGCCGAACGGATCCTGCTCGAGCTGCTTGACGCCCAGCGAGATGCGCTCGCGCTCCGGATCGACCGCCAGCACCACCGCCTCGACCGTATCGCCCTTCTTGAACTGGCGAACCAGCTCTTCGCCGGTGGCGTTCCAGGAGATGTCGGAAAGGTGCACCAGGCCGTCGATGCCGCCGTCCAGGCCCACGAAGATGCCGAAGTCGGTGATCGACTTGATCTGGCCGGAGACCTTGTCGCCCTTCTTGAAGATGGCGGCGAAAGCTTCCCACGGGTTGGAGCGGGTCTGCTTGATGCCCAGCGAGATGCGGCGACGCTCCTCGTCCACGTCCAGGACCACGACCTCGGTCTCGTCACCCACCTGCACCACCTTGGAGGGATTGACGTTCTTGTTGGTCCAGTCCATTTCCGACACGTGCACCAGACCCTCGACGCCCGGCTCGATCTCGACGAAGCAGCCGTAGTCGGTGACGTTGGACACCTTGCCGAACAGGCGCGCGCCGGTCGGGTAACGGCGGGCGATGTTGTCCCACGGATCCTCGCCCAGCTGCTTCAGGCCCAGCGACACGCGGTTGCGCTCGCGGTCGAACTTGAGCACGCGCACCTTCATTTCCTGGCCCACTTCCACCACTTCGGACGGGTGGCGCACGCGCTTCCACGCCATGTCGGTGATGTGCAGCAGACCATCGATGCCGCCCAGGTCCACGAACGCGCCGTAGTCGGTGAGGTTCTTGACCACGCCGTCCACGATCGCGCCTTCCTGCAGGCGCTCGAGCAGCTGCTCGCGCTCTTCCGAATGCTCGCTCTCGACCACCGCGCGGCGGGAGACGACGACATTGTTGCGCTTGCGGTCGAGCTTGATGATCTTGAACTCGAGTTCCTTGCCCTCGAGATAGACCGGGTCGCGCACCGGGCGCACGTCGACCAGCGAACCAGGCAGGAACGCGCGCACGTCCTTGACGTCGACGGTGAAGCCGCCCTTGACCTTGCCGCTGATGCGGCCGGTGATGATCTCGCCGGCCTCCATGGCCTCTTCGAGCTCGTCCCACACCATGGCGCGCTTGGCCTTCTCGCGCGAGAGCACGGTCTCGCCGAAGCCGTTTTCGAGGGAGTCGAGGGCGACCTTGACCTCGTCGCCGATCCCCACGTCGATTTCACCGGCCTCGTTACGGAACTGTTCGATCGGGACGATGCCCTCGGACTTGAGTCCGGCGTTGATCACGACCACGTCGTTGCGTACGTCCACCACGACGCCGATCACGATGGCGCCGGGCTTGAGCTTGGACAGCTTTTCGCTCTCTTCGAACAGTTCTGCGAATGATTCAGTCATTGGATGTTTACTCGGTTGGACACACGGGCCACGCGCACGCGGCCCACCTGGTTGAAAAGAAAAAACACCCGGCGGCCGCATGGCCCCGGGACCTCCTGCAACACGAAAACCTCCGACGCCAAGCGAGGTGTCGTAACGAAATCAGCGTCCCGGCGAGGTGACCATCGCCAGGACCCGTTCGACGACTGCTTCGACGGGGACGCCAGTGGTATCCACGAAAACCGCATCGGGTGCCGCTTTCAACGGTGCCACGACGCGTTGCGCATCGCGCGCATCGCGCGCCTGGATTTCGCGCAGCAGGACGTCAATTGTAACCTCAAGTCCTTTATCGCTCAACTGCTTATGCCGGCGGTGGGCGCGTTCCTCGGCGCTGGCCGAAAGGAACACCTTGTGCGCCGCCTCCGGGAACACCACGGTGCCCATGTCGCGCCCGTCGGCCACCAGTCCCGGCGGACGCAGGAAATCGCGCTGCTTCTGGAACAGCGCCCCGCGCACTTCGGGCACCGCGGCGATGGCCGAGGCCGCCGCGCCGGCGGTTTCGGTGCGCAGCTCGTCGGTCGCGTCGGTGCCATCGACCAGCACCCGCGGTTCGGCACTGCCGTCGGTACGGAACTCGATCACGGTGTCGCGGGCCAGCCGCGCGAGCGCGGCCGGATCGGACAGGTCGGCATTGGCCCAGCCCGCGGCGACTCCGACCGCGCGGTACAGCGCGCCCGAATCCAGATAGTGCCAGCCCAGCCGCTGCGCCACGATGCGGCTGATCGTGCCCTTGCCCGACCCGGAGGGGCCGTCGATCGTCAGGATCGGCACATCCGCACTCATCCGGCCACCCGCGCGATCGCATCCGCCACGTAGTCGAGGTTGGCCTCGTTCAGCGCGCTGACGCAGATGCGTCCGGACGACACCGCGTAAATGGCGAACTCATCGCGCAGGCGCTGCACCTGGGCCGGACTCAGGCCCGAATAGGTGAACATGCCGGCCTGGCGGTTGATGAATGCGAACTCCGGATGCCCGAGCGCCGCCAGCCGCGCGACCAGGCCGTTGCGCATCGCCTTGATGCGCCCGCGCATCTGGCCGACCTCCTCCTCCCACTGGGCGCGAAGGTCCGGGTCGCCAAGGATCGTCGCCACCAGCGCCGCGCCGTGGGTCGGCGGGTTGGAGTAGTTCGCGCGGATGGTCTGCTTGACCTGCGAACGCACGCGCCGGGCCTCATCGGCCGAGGCGCACACCAGCGACAGCGCGCCGACGCGCTCGCCGTAAAGCGAAAACGATTTGGAACAGGAGTTGGCCACCAGCAGGTTTTCCACACCCGCCTCCAGAAGGATCGCGATGCCCTGCGCATCTTCCGCGATGCCGCGGTCAAAGCCCTGGTAGGCCATGTCCACGAACGGCAGCAAGCCGCGATCGCGCACCGCGCCGGCCACTTCGCGCCACTGCGCGGTGGAAAGATCGGCCCCGGTCGGGTTGTGGCAGCAGGCGTGCAGCAGCACCACGGTGCCGGCATCCATGGCCCGCAGCGCCGCCAGCATCGCGGGGAAATCCACCCCGTGGCTGTCTGCGTGGTAATAGGGATAGTTGCCGATCTCGAAGCCGGCGGCGCGGAACAAGACCTGGTGGTTGGGCCAGCTCGGCTGGCTGATGGCCACCTTCGCGAAAGGCAGCGTCGCCTTGAGAAAGTCGGCACCCACGCGCAGCGCGCCGGTGCCGCCCAGCGTCTGTGCCGTCACCACCCGCCCTTCGGCTGCGGCAGCGCAGTCCTCGCCGAACACCAGTCGCTGGGTGGCGCTGTCGTAGTCGGGCAGCCCGTCGATGGGGATGTAGCTGCGCGCCCTGCGCCGGGCGGTCAGGGTGGCTTCGGCGCGCATCACCGACTCGGGCAGAACCTGCCGGCCGTCGGCGTCGTAATACACGCCCACCCCGAGGTTCACCTTGGGGCTGCGCGGATCGGCGAGCCAGGCATCGGTCAGGCCCAGGATGGGATCGTCGGGCGCGAGGGCCACGGAGGAAAAGAAGGACACGGCGCAAATCCATGAAAACGGGGAGGAGTTTTCGGCCGTTTACCCGCAAGCCGACCGCCTATTGGATCATCGACCGCATCCGGAAGGCAAAGCAGGCATCCGCACCATCGGCAGCGCATCGCCATCCGGGTGCCGGCACTCGCTGCGCCGATCGGTCAGGGCTGGACGCGGGCCTCGGACTCCAGCTTTCGAATCGCACGCACGCGGCAGGAGTCGGGCCCAATGCCGGGCCGATCGAGCACGACGATCTCCCAGCCCATCGCATCGCTGGTGCAGATCATCGACGAGCCGCTCACGCTGCGCAGCGCGATGCGCTGGGTCCAGTCCACGTCGGGACAGTAGCCCAGGAGGGTCAGCTCGTACTCGTCCTTCACGCCCACGCGCAGGCGCACCGTGGTGGCGTCCACGGGCGTGAAGCCGGACACCCGGCCCGAGGAAAAACAGTCGCGTTGAGGCGCCTCCGCCGCCGTTCCGCCGCGGCTGGCGCACCCTGACAGCGCGAGCGCGGCCGCCAGGAATGCCATCGATCCGATCCATGCTTTCACGACGCACCTCCTTCCTGCCATCACCTGCCGGCACGCTACCCCCCCGTCGTGCGCGTGCCAAGCCGCCCGGCGTGCGGCGGCGTCCCGCGATTCAGCCACCGGCACGATTGGCCCGGAAACCGCCATGATTTCCGACCCGCGGTCGTGGCAGTCTTTCGCGATGCGTCCTGTTTCCACTTTCCACGCCGCGCGATGGCTGCTCGCGGCCCTGCTGCTGGCGGCGTCCCTGCTCGCCCTGGACCGGGCGTTCCCGCTACCCCTGCCCGACATCCAGCGCGATGGCGCGAGCGTGGTGCTGGCGCATGACGGCACGCCGCTGCGCGCCTTTGCCGACGCCAAAGGCGTGTGGCGCTATCCGGTCGAATCCACGGAAGTCTCGCCGCTGTATCTTCAGGCCCTCATCACCTACGAGGACCGCTGGTTCTTCCGCCACCGTGGAATCAACCCGTTTGCGACCCTGCGTGCCACGGTGCAGGCGTTGTGGCATCGGAAGATCGTCTCGGGCGGCTCCACGCTGACGATGCAGGTTGCGCGCCTGATCGAGCCGATTCCGCATTCCTGGAGCGGCAAACTGCGCCAGATGGCGCGCGCCCTGCAGCTCGAATGGCACCTGGACAAGGACGAGATCCTCACCCTTTACCTCAACTACGCGCCCTTCGGTGGAACCCTGCAGGGCGTGCAGGCGGCAAGCTACGGCTATCTGGGCAAACCGGCCTCGGAACTCTCCCAGGCCGAAGCCGCCCTGCTCGCGGTGCTGCCGCAGTCGCCCAGCCGGCTGCGCCCGGACCGCTGGCCGGAACGCGCGCAGCGGGCACGCGACAAGGTGCTCGATCGCATGGTCGCGCAGGGCGTATGGCGCGCGGCGGACGTCGCCGACGCGCGCGTCGAACAGGTTTCGGCGCGCCGGCTCCAGCCCCCCCTGCACGCCGCGCTCGCGGCCGAACGCCTGCGCCGCGACAATCCGCGCAGCCGCCGCATCCGCTCCACGCTGGATGCCGACCTCCAGGTGCGCATCGAGTCGCGCGTGGCCGACTGGGTCGATCGCCTGCCACCGCGCACCTCGGCCGCGGTCATCGTTGCCCGAACCGACAGCATGGAGGTGCTGGCCTACGTCGGTGCCGCGCGCTTCGGCGACGATGCCAGCTTCGGCCACATCGACATGGCGCGCGCCTGGCGTTCGCCCGGCTCCACCCTCAAGCCATTCCTCTACGGGCTGGCGCTCGACGACGGCCTCATCCACTCGCAGAGCCTGCTGGTGGACGCGCCGCAGGCGTTCGGCGGTTACCGTCCGGGCAACTTCGATCAGCGCTTTCGCGGCCCCGTCGCCGCACACGACGCGCTGCGCGAATCGCTCAACGTGCCGGCCGTGGCGTTGCTCGACGCCGTGGGCCCGGCGCGCTTCAGCGCGCGCATGGCGCATGCCGGCGCGCCGCTGCGCCTGCCGCGCGGCAGCGAACCGAATCTGGCGATGATCCTGGGCGGCACCGAGGCACGCCTGGAGGATCTCGTCGGTGCCTACGCCGCGCTGCAGCGCGAGGGTCTCGCCGCGCGCCCGCGCCTGATCGCCGACGAGCCCCTGCGGGAGCGCCGCCTGCTCTCGCCCGGTGCCGCATGGATCGTGCGCCAGATGATTTCCGACACCGCCCGCCCCGGCACGCTGGAAGAACGCATCGACACCTCGCGCCGCGCGAACCTGGCGTGGAAAACGGGCACCAGCTACGGTTTCCGCGACGCCTGGGCCATCGGTGCCGCGCCGGGAACGGTCATCGGCGTATGGATCGGCCGCCCCGACGGCACGCCGCTGCCCGGCCAGTACGGTGCCATCACCGCCCTGCCCCTGCTGTTCGCCATCAACGACATGCTTCCGCGAACACTGCAGGCCGCGGCGTCATCCGCACCGGCCAGCATCGGCACCGCCACGATCTGCTGGCCGCTGGGCCAGCGCGAGGACGCCACGCTTCCCGAACACTGCGTGCGCCGGCACGCCGCCTGGGTGCTGGACGGCACGATTCCACCGACCCTGCCCGGCCCGACGCATGCGGCACCCGCACCCGTCTCCTACCGTCGCGACCGGCACAGCGGCCAGCGCCTGGGCGATTCGTGCAGCCGCCCGCACGCGGACGAACTGGCCAGCTTCGCACCGTGGCCGCCACTGGTCCTGCCCTGGCTGGCCGCGGGCGAGCGTCGCCAGGCGGCCCTGCCGGCGCTGGCCCCGGACTGCGTCGACACCGCAGAACCCGTACAGGCGCTGCAGATCGTCGGCCTGGTGGACGGCGCGGTGCTGCGCAGCCCCGGCAACCGGCAGCGCGCCCCGGAGGTCACCCTGCGCGCACTGGGTACCGGCGAAGCCGTGCAGTGGCTGCTGGATGGACGCCTTGTGGCACACAGTCGCAGCGGCAGCACCGTGCAACTGCGATTCGACCAGGCCGGCCCGCAGCGGCTCGTGGCCATCGACGCCCAGGGCCGCTATGCCAGCATCGACCTGCGGGTGCTCGATGATGGGCGGGAGCGAAACGCCACGGACACCCTCCGTCCTGTTGACAGAACCCGACCGACGCCGTAGATTGCGCGGCTCGCCCGCCGGCTCGGCGAGCGGTTCGACACCTTGCCCAGGTGGCGGAATTGGTAGACGCACTAGTTTCAGGTACTAGCGGGTAAAACCGTGGAGGTTCGAGTCCTCTCCTGGGCACCACGAAATGACTTCCGCTTGGCGTTCAGCGGGTAGTGGCGCAGATTTTCCGCCCACTTCTCCTCGCGCCTCGCGCGGCGGCGAAACCGTCGAAGCGGCTGGTTTCTTTTCTGATCGTGCGGATCACCTCGATCTTGACGAACAGCATCGATCTCCGCATAATTTCACGTCTTGTGCGCCCGTAGCTCAGCTGGATAGAGCACCAGGCTACGAACTTGGGGGTCGGGAGTTCGAATCTCTCCGGGCGCGCCACAAGAATGACAGAAGGGTCAGTGTCTTACGGTCACTGGCCCTTTTGCTTTTTTCGGCCCCGGGAACGCCTGTGACAGGTTCTGTGACAGCGGCGTTTTCACGACCGCCTGCGCGGGACGGGGCTGGCAAGAAGCCGCTTTCATGCCTGCACGGCAGCGCGCCGGATTGCGCGCCTACGTCTGTTCTCGAAATCGTTGGCCCGGGGTGACCACGCCCCAGCCGCGCAGGCCGGCACGCTCGGCATCGCCGGCAGCATCGCTGGCGCTGCGTAGCGCATACAGCCCGGCCACGCGGGCGGTCAGCAGCACGCCCGGGGCGATGAACGCGATTTCGACCGTGCAGCCTTCCTCCGGCTGCAGGGTTCGCGTGTCGCAATCGTTGTCAGTGATAACGAAGCTCTGTTTGTTGCCGCCTTCGAGACCAACCCCGGTCAAGGTCAGCGGCAGCTGTCCGGTATTGCGCAGGCTGAATGCCTTCGGGGACGGTCTCCGAAGGCCGGTGTGTGTGCCCAGCGCGCAAGGGCGGATGCGGTGGGGACGGAATCGGCGAGGCCTGAAGGCAATGTCGCGCGCCGGTGCCGAGAAACAAAAAACCCGGCGCTGGGCCGGGCTTGTCGTGCGCATCCCGGATTGTGGGGTGCGATGTTGGTTGCCAGCAAAATCAGCATCCAAGTTGTTGATTTTTGCTGGCGTTGTTGTGGTGGAGCCAGGGGCCACCCGTGCCACGTGTCATCCTGTTGCAATAAGTGTCATATAAATCTGTTTAATCAATCGGTTACGCCATCCTATTGTTTCATCCCGTTTCGTCGGATAGCATCGCACTGCCCGAATTATTGTTGGGTAGGATGAGGAATAGGAAATGCCGAAGATCGTACCCGCGTTAGGCGCGGCTCAGGTTGCGAAGATCAATAGGCCGGGGCTACATGCGGTAGGCAATCCCCCAGGGCTGCACGTACAGGTGTCACCGACGGGCGCGAGGTCGTGGGTGTTGCGCGCGCTGATCGGTTCCAAGCGACGCGACATTGGGCTAGGCGGGCTGGCAGAAGTCACGTTGGCCGAAGCCAGAGAGCAGGCACGTAAGTTCCGCGCGATGATCCGGGAAGGTATTGACCCTTTGGCGGAGCGCAGGAAGGCGCGCGCAGAGCTGATAGCGGAGCAAGCAAAGGCAATCACCTTCAAGGATGCGGCGGAGCGGGCGCACAGGGTAAGGGCGGCGGGCTTTCGCAACGTCAAACACCGGGCCGACTGGATCAGCTCGTTGGAGCGCTACGCCTTCCCGATCATCGGCAACATGCCGGTATCAAGCATCGAGGTCGCGCACGTTCAGCAGGTGCTGGAGCCGATCTGGCATGACAAGACGGAAACCGCATCGAGACTGCGCCAGCGCATCGAGAGCGTTCTAGCCTGGGCGACTGTCTCGGGCTTCCGTACTGGCGAAAACCCGGCGCGGTGGGCGGGAAATCTGAAAGTGGCGATGCCCAATTTGGAGAAGGTGCGCAAGCAGGTCAATTACAAGGCACTGCCATGGGCGGATGTTCCGGCCTTCATGGCAGAGCTTCGCAAGCGTGACGGTGTCTCGGTAAAGGCGTTGGAGTTCGCGATTCTCACCGGCTCGCGCAGTGGCGAGGTGCGCGGCATGACGTGGGACGAGATCAATCTGGAAACCGGCCTGTGGACGATTCCCGGCGAGCGCATGAAGGCCGGGCGCAAACATGAAGTGCCGCTATCGAGCGCGGCATTGGCGATCCTGCAAGAGCTGCCGCACAAGGATCGCAGCCTATACGTGTTCCCGGCACCGCGCGGCGGAATGCTCAGTGACATGGCACTGAACGCGATCTGCCGACGGATGGAAGTTCCCGCCGTGCCGCATGGCTTCCGTAGCTCGTTCAAGGATTGGGCCAGAAACAACGCTCGCGACACTGAGGGGATGCTGTTCCCCGACGAGGTTTCCGAGCTGGCGCTGGCGCACGTCAATAACGACGCCACCCGCGCGGCATACGCACGCGACGGGCTATTGCCCATGCGCCGGGCGATGCTGGATCAGTGGGCGCGCTACTGCACACCGGGCGATGTCAAGGTGACGTCGATCAAGCGGCGCGAGGTGGCTTAAGGATGGCCGATACAACAATGATTCCAGGCTATGCCGACAATACGCGCGTAATGTTGGCGAAGATGCGACAAATTCGGTTCAGCCCGCCGTTTGATCGACTGACTGATGGCGAATTTCAGAGGATCGTAGAGGATGCTGAGTCTTGGATTGCCAAGGCGGAGTCAATCCAAGATCAAGCGATACTCGGAGGCGCTGCCGTCGAGGCATACCGCTATCGCTGCGACAGGGCGCGTGAACTGATTAGAGGATCGTATGACGGCCTGTTTGTTCCAGTTGGCGAAGCGCATGTAGGTCAGCAACGCAGAAAAGCAAAAATGCCACGGAGGCCACCCGCTGAAATTGATGCTTGCATTGATGCCGCGCTGGCGAAGCCGGGCACAGCGAAAGAGCGATGGGCACACCTGCCTGGGCTACTGGAGCGGGCAGGCTTCATCGTGCAAGAAGTCCAAACCGATGCCGGGCAGCTCGCAATCGTTGTTGATGCCGACAAGCCGTTCAAGCTGTCACTAAAAGCGTTCCAGAATCAGCTCACAAAGAAGAAATCCCGCCAGCCCGGCTAGCGGGATTCTGCACCGCACCGTGTCCCCACGCCACGCAATGACGCGCGGCAACACAGAGGACACGAACATGACCATTGCTGTTTCCCGCCCGTGGATGGCTGACCGAGATATTGCGGCGCGCTACGGGCAATCCCGTGTGACGCCGTGGCGTAAGACTCGCGCCGGCTTGTTGCCCCCGCCGATCCGTCTTTCCCCTGGCTGCACTCGCTGGCCTGCCCACGAAGTCGAAGCTATCGACCGTGCACGGCTCGCTGGTGCCGATGATGCCGCTATCCGCGAGCTGGTGAAGAAGCTGGTTGCCGACCGGCAGCAGGTGGCCGCATGACTGCCGCCCCTTCCGCGAATGAGCACATGGCCGCACTGGCGCGCCTGTACGGGCCTTCACCGTTGGAGCTGGCACGCGGGCTTGCTGACCTGGGCGATGCCCTTGCGGGCCAGCTGGCGGGCTTGGAGGCCATGCCAGACCCGACCCGGTGCGAAGCTGCGGCGCGGAACTTGGATGCAGCGGCGCGGCTGGTGCTGCGGCTGCGGCAAAGCATCGTGGAGGGCGAATGATGAATGCCCTAAACGAGCGCGCCCCGATGCGGGAACATCGAGGCGCGGCGCAGAGCACAAGGCGAGCGGCACTGCACGGAGATCATACCCGATTCCACGTCGCGCACGCATCCGCCGAACCGTTGCTGCAACGACTGGATGCCGTCCAGAAGGTCGGCAGCGGTTGGCGTGCGCGGTGCCCGGCCTGTGGCGGACGTTCCCGCAAGCTGAGCATTGCCGAGGCCGACAACCGCGTATTGCTTCACTGCTTCGGCGGTTGCTCGCCAGCTGAGGTTCTGGGCGCGGTTGGGTTGGGCTGGTCGGACGTGCAACCGCCCCGGAGTTGGCCGCCAACACGCGAGGAACAACGCAGGGCAAGCCGTGCAATTCGAGAGGCGTCATGGGCCGCTGCGCTGGCTGTGCTGGCGCTGGAATCGCGCGTGGTGGTCCTGGCCGCGCGGGACGTGCACCACCTGGGCGGGCTGCAATCTTCGGGCGATCTGGCGAGGCTGGCGCAGGCCGTCGAACGGATCAGCGGGGCAGCGGGCGTTCTGTGCAGCGGTGCGCGGGAGGTGGGGGCATGACTTCACTCGAAGAACAGGCGCGCGCCGAGCTGCAAGCCGAACTCGCGCACCCGCTGGCCAAGGTTCTGCCGATGGGCGGGACGCCAGCGGCACCGGACTGGATCGTTCCGGGCGTAGTCGAGGCGGGCGTTATCACCATTGCCGGCGCGCGTGGTGCAGGCAAGACCACCGCCGTCTATCCACTGGCTTGCGCTGCGGCTGGCATCCACGAGCCGGGCTATTCACTGGCACCGAAGTCGGGCCGCTGGCGTCACGTCATCTACGTTTCTGAGCACCCCGCGCAGGTGCAGCGCATCGCGACAGGGTTGGCACATCACTTGGGCATCACCGTCGAGGAAATCGGGAAGCGTGTCCACCTGGTCGAGGCGGTGCGGATGGCCGCTAGCTATCTGGTCGAGGTCGGCCCGCACTACCGGGAGCAATTCACCCGGCGCGTGGATGGCGTCGAGCTGCTGCCGCTGGTTGTCCTGGACACGCAAGCCGCCACGATTGCCATGACCAACGAGAACGACAATGCCGAGGCGTCCGCCGCTATCGCTGCCCTGAAGCAACGATTCGAGGGGCTGCCCGTCTGGATCATTGCCCACATCGCTAAGGGCGATCTGAACCGCCGCAATGCGCACGAGCTGACCGCGCGCGGCGCTGGTGCAATCGAGGCCGATGCGGTCGGTTGCATGTTCATGGTGAAGGATGGTGACGCGCCAGACGCTGACCGCTGGTTGGTTCTGGGCAAGCACCGATTCGAGGCAACCCGGCACGAATGGCGGCTGGATTCTGGTTCGCTGGAAGTACAGGCCCGGAACGCTTGGGGCGAGATCGAACCGACGCGGGTTCGGTGGGCGATTGCCCGGCCCGACAAGCCGCGCGCGGTGGCTGTAGCGGAAGCCAAGGACGCGGCACGCGATGCCGAGGCTACAGAGCTGCGCAGGTGTATCACCGCGATGGTGGCGCAGGCGTGGCGCGATGGCGAGCCGCTCAACCGGGGCGCACTGAAACGCAAGCTAGGGGGCCGCGCGCAGACCGTCGCCGATGCGATTGCGGATCTAGTGGACGCTGCCGAGCTGTACGAGGTGCCGATTCCGGCAAAGGTGCGGACACATCCCCGCCGCGATGCTTTCCTGATCCGATTGACCGAGGAAGAACGCGACCACCTGAAAGCCACTGGCGAGCCGCCGCAGGTGGAAATCCCGCCAGCGTGGCGAAAGGCCGATTCGGGAACGGTTGGGAATGATTGCCCTGAACCTGAACGAGAAAACGAGCCGGTTTCAATCGTTCCCGATTCAATCGTTCCCCTAAGAGAAACGACACGGGAATGCATGGACGGGGCGACTGAATCGCCCCCGTCCTGTTCCACTTTCCTGAACACCGGAACGATTGGGAATGATTGGGAACGATTGGGAACGGATGCACCAGACGATGACGCATTCCAGCGCGCACTGGCGGGCGTTAGGGCAAGGAGCGCGTCATGACCGTCGAGGAAACTTCACGGCACTTGTGGGCCGCGTGCGTCAAGGCAGGCGTCAATCCCGAAGTCGTGTTCGCGCACTACGACGACCGCGACCTGGAGGCGTACCGCGAAGCACTGGAAGCCGGACACATCCCGCTTGGCGAACTGCCGACGTGGATGTTCAGCACCGCGCGGACGATTGCCGAGGGCCGGTGCCTGTGCCGAACGTGCAAGGTGAGGTGAAAGGGGGTGCCGCTGAAATCCACCTTAGCGGCGCTTTTTTTCCTGACTGCGGGGCAGTTTCGCGCATTTGCGGCTGCGGTATCCACCTAACTTTGTTGCGTGGCGTGGCTTTCAGTGACTCGTTTTGCATTTACCCAACAACCTACCAAACTAAAAATCATGCGAAACGACACCACCAACCCCGCAAACTCGCCCCAAGATCGCCAGCCGATCACCGGGAAGTCGGCACAGCGTTCCCGGATCAGCAACGGCAGCGAGCTATTGCCCGGCACCGATGGCCGCAGCGTATGGGCGCGGCTGTTCCGGGACTTGTGCGAAGGGCTGGCCGAACACCTGGGCGGCGCGGATCGGATGAGCGAGCCGGAGCGCATGACGGTGCGCCGGGCCGCTGCGCTGGAAGCCGAGCTGGTGCACCTTGAAGCCAAGTTCGCAGAGTGCCGGGCCGCTGGTAACGCGCCGGACGCTGCCGACCTGGATCTATACAGCCGCGTCACCAATACGCAGCGCCGGGTTCTGGAAGCTATCGGAGCCAACCGCAGGCCGCGCGACGTGACGCCAGACCTGCAAAGCTATCTGGCCGGGGGCAACCGATGAACATCTTGCAGGCCATTGGCGACCGCAACCTGTTTGCACCCTGGTTTGATCGCGGCGACTGGACGGCATGGCGTGCGTTCCTGGCCGCGTTATTTGCGCTGCCGATGGATGATGCCGAGCTGGGCATCTACCAGCGCCACACAGGCCGCACCAGCGCGCCTACAGGGCCGTTCCGTGAAGCGTGGCTGGTATGCGGCAGGCGCAGCGGCAAGAGCTTCACCATGGCGCTGGTAGCCGTCTATCTGGCTTGCTTCAAGAGCTACCGCGAACACCTGCAACCGGGCGAGCGCGCGACCATCGCGGTGCTGGCTGCTGATAGGAAACAGGCTCGAACGATTCTTCGCTACGTTCAGGGCCTGGTGCACGGTATCCCGATGCTCAAGCGCATGGTTGAGCGCGAAGGCGCGGAAGGCTTCGACTTCACCAATCAGTCCGTTGTCGAGATCACCACGGCATCGAGCCGGGGAACGAGAGGCTACACATTTGCCGGCATCCTGGCCGATGAGATCGCCTTCTGGCCAACGGGTGAAGATGTCGCCGATCCCGACACGGAAATCTTGAATGCGGTACGTCCCGGCATGGCGACGATACCGGGCGCGGTGCTGATCTGCGCCAGTTCACCCTATGCAAGGCGGGGCGAGTTGTGGGAAGCGTTCCAGCGGCATCACGGCAAGGATGATGCGCCGGCACTGGTCTGGCAGGCCGACACGCGGGCGATGAATCCAAGCGTGCCTGAGAGCCTGATTGCCGAAGCCTACGAACGCGACCCGGCGAGTGCGGCTGCCGAGTACGGCGCGCAGTTCCGAACCGATGTTGAGCAGTTCATCAGGCGCGAAGTCCTGGACGCCTGCACCGATGCCGGCATCTTCGAGCGGCGACCGGAGCGGGGTATTCGTTACACCGCATTCACCGATCCGAGCGGCGGATCGTCGGATAGCTTCACCTTGGCGATTGCGCATCGTGACGCAAAGACGGGGGCGACGGTTCTGGATTGTGTGCGGGAGATCAGGCCGCCGTTTTCACCGGAGAGGGCCACGCACGAGCTGGTCGGCGTTCTCGCCATTTACGGGATCAAGTCGGTATTCGGAGATCGGTACGCGGGCGAGTGGCCGCGCGAGCAATTCCGCAAGCGTGGGATTGCCTACCGCATGGCCGACAGGACACGCAGCGAGCTTTATCTGGAGGTGCTGCCAAAGCTCAACAGTCGTTCGGTGCGCTTGCTGGATCACCCGAAGCTGGCACAGCAATTCATCGGACTGGAGCGGCGCACGTCCCGCCTGGGCCGCGATTCCATCGACCACCGTTCTGGTGCGCATGACGACGTGGCCAACGCGGTTGCGGGCGTCCTGGTGATGGCTGCACACGTTGAACGAAACACCGTCACTGTCACCACGGGCCAGCTAGTCGGGCTGATCTGACAACACACAAGGAAATCATCATGAGGATACCAATCGACATTCACGAGGCTGGCGTAACCAAGTACCTGGCTCGCGCACCGCGCACTGGCGAGCCGATCCCGGACACGGAAATCGACACACTGGCATCTTCCTGCAAGGCTGCCCGTGAAGCTGCGGAGGCATTGAAGGCTGCGCATGATGTTGGACTGCGCGACACCACGCGCACCGCCAACGCGCGATTGCTTGATCTGCGCGGGCAAGCCATCAAGGTGGCCGAGGTACAGGCGCGCCGGTTGGATGCTGCGCGCCAACGGGCAACGGCTGAAATCGAGCGTATCGAAAAGGCGATTCATGGGCCGCAGCCTGTTGAACCGACGATTGCCAGCGAGATACGCACCATGCTGAAAACCATGAAGGCGGAAGAGCGCCGCGAGCTCATCATGGATGCGATCCGCGCGGGTGATGATGCGACGGTTTCAGCGGTACTCGGTGCGCCGGGGTATTTGTCAGGTCACGGTGATGCGGTTCTGGCTGGCTTCCGTGACGCATGGCAGCGCCAGCGGTTCCCGGCTGAACATGACAGGGTGAATCGGCTACGCAAGGCACTGGACGCGCAGGGACGCGCTGCACGCTCGTTCATGGGCATGGTGCGCGATCTGAGCGCCGGCACAGCGGAACACCTGGCGGGCGTCGCTGAGGAAGCGGCAGCGGCAAACGCGGCGATCAATCGCCACATGACGGGAGAGGCAGCATGAAAATGACATTCGGTTTTGATCTGGATGAAGCGGCGGTTCGGCTGCAATGCTTGCCGCCTGAGTACGCCAGCGATCCGCGCGAGGTCGAGGGTGGCGCGGAGGTTTACAACGAGCATCTTTATGACGTTCTGGAAGATGGCCGGCACGTCCTGAACACCGGCAAGCGCGATGAACTGGTGCAGGAGATCGGGCGTTTGCGGCTGCGCGAGGAGAACCGGCGACTGAAAGATGAGGCTGATCGTTCCCGCGTTATCAGCGAACTGCGCCGCGTCATGCGTGCAACCGGCGTCAAACCCGGCCTTGTGGATGCTGCGGTGGCCTTGCACCTGGAGACGCACCGATTCGCCATTGATGACGATGGCAAGGTGCACGTCCTGGGGCCAAGCGGCACCGTGACCGATGCCCTACAGGCTGCCGTGCGATGGATCGAACGCGATGAGCACCGCGACTTGAAGGGCGGCACCGTCACCACGGAAGAAGGCGAGTTCACCCGGATGGTGGCCGCGCTACGGAACTGAGAACGTCCAGCCGGCGGTGACGGCTGCGAAACCATCGGCTCGCAGCGAAGCAAAACACCGGCAGGCGGGGCGCGGCTCGTTTCCGCGTGACCCGTCACTGAGCCCGCCTTGTGCGGGCTTTTTCATGCTTCACAGTCGCAGAGTGTCGCGAGCTGTCGCGTCCTGTCGCTGGTGCCCCAGACACGAAAAACCCGGCGCTAGGCCGGGCTTGTCGTGCGCATCCCGGATTGTGGGGTACGCTGTTGGGTAAGAGCAAAATCAGCATCTAAGTTGTTGATTTTGCTGGTGTCGTGGTGGAGCCAGGGAGGATCGAACTCCCGACCTCGTCATTGCGAACGACGCGCTCTCCCAGCTGAGCTATGGCCCCATGCGAGCGCGGCATTGTAGCGATTTTTCGGTCTCGCTGACAAGGCGGCCGTTGGCGGGCGTGCATCTGCGCGGGTCGGGCGCGAACCGCGCCCATCGCAGCACCGCCGAACCACCCTTCCCGTTGGCATTGCCGTGCCGGGCCTGCTGATCTCCGATCCGGTTGCGTCGGCCCGCGCATGCGTGTCTACTTGAAGCCAACACCAGAGATCGCACGCGGCAGGATCTGCGGCGGAGCTATCCGGGAAAGTACCAACACTCGGGAGAGGAATCGTGAAGCGGATCGTTCTCGCATTGGGCGTTGTGCTGGTCCTGGGCTTGGCACCTTCAGCGGGAGCGCTGGCTGCCAACTATCGCCTTGCGGTCGAGCCCATGTACCCACCCGACCAGGCGCAGGAAGTCTACAAACCGCTCATCGACTATCTGAGCCGCACCACCGGCCACCGCTTCCAGCTGGTTGTCTCGCGCAACTATCACACCTACTGGCGCGACCTCAGGAACAACAGCCCGGTGGACTTTGCCTTCGACGACCCGCACTTCGTCGACTTCCGCATCCAGCGCTTCGGCTTCGTGCCGGTCGCGCGCAATGCCCAGCCCACGGTCTACGCGCTGCTCGGTCAGCCCGAGCTGGAGGGCGAGAATGTCCGCGCCCTGATCGGCATGCCGGTTGCCTGCATGCCCTCTCCCAGCCTCGGTTTCGCGCTGCTCGGCGAGATGTACGGCAACAACCCCCTGGCCCAGCCGGATATCCGCTCCGAGGCGATTTCCTGGCGCGACGGCGTGGAAATGGTGTTCGCCGGCGAAGTACAGGGCGCGATGGTGCCCGGCTATCTGGCCGAAACCTATTACAACCTGCCCACGCTCGCCCGCACCAGGCCGCTGCCGGGCAAGGCGTTCACCGCATCACCCAAGGTACCGGCCGAAGACGTGGCCTCAGTCGCCAAGGCGCTTGAAACACTGCACGAGGACGCCGAGCTCTATGACGTCCTTGCCGAGTTGGGTGCCCCCCGTTTCGAACCCGCGACGGCGGCGGAGTACGCGGGGCTGGAGAAGATTCTGAGCGGTTTTTACGGCTACCGGACGGCCCCGAAGCCAGGCCAGGGAGCCGCAGTGGAAGCCGAGGCTGCCGACGGCAACTGAGCGACACGACGCAGCGCGCGTTTCAGGACGCGGCCTCTGCTGCTCAGGGAGCCTGCGCGGGCGCATCCTGCGCCCCGGTTTCGCCAAAAGCCGCTGCCAGATCCCGGTAGGCGCGACGCTGTGCGTCGTTCTCCGCTGCCGGGGCCCGCACCTCGAGCACCACGAACTGGTCGCCGGCGGGCTTTCCCGCAAGGCCGCGACCGCGAAGCCGCAGGCGCTTGCCGCTCCCCGAACCCGCCGGCACGTTCAGGCTGACCGAACCGCCGAGAGTGGGCACATCGAGGGCTCCGCCCAGCGCCGCCAGCCACGGCGGCACGGCGCGCCGCACGATCACGTCGCGCCCGTCCAGTTCAAACACCGGATGCGGCCTGTAGCCGATCTCGATCAACAGATCGCGTCCGCCCGCGCCCTGACCCTTGAGGCGAATGTTCTGCCCGGGCGCGATGCCGGCCGGGATCCGGATGTCGAGCGTCCGTCCGCCCACCTCGACCCGCGTCTGCCCGCCGGCATGGGCAGTTTCCAGATCGATGTCCAGACGGGCGCGTGAATCCGCCGGCGCGCGCGCGCGCGCGCCGGCACCGTGACCCGTGCGCGCGCGTCCGAACAGCGATTCGAAGAAGTCGCTGAAACCGCTCTCGCCGAAGCCCTCGAAGTCTTCGCGCGTGTAACCCTGTCCGCCCGAGTTCGGCGGCTGATAGCTGTCGCCCGGGCGATAGCCGCTGGCGCGCAGGCGGTCATACTCGGCGCGGCGTTCGGCATTGCCCAGCACCTCGTACGCTTCGCTGACCGACTTGAACCGCTCCTCGGCGTCGGGCTCCTTGCTCACGTCCGGGTGATACTTGCGTGCGAGCCGGCGATAGGCCGACTTGACCGCCTTCTCGTCGGCACCCGGCTCGACGCCCAGCACGCTGTAGTAATCCTTGAATTCCATGTCCTGCCCCTGCTCCGCCTCCTTCAGCGTCGCGCGATGATACCCATTGCGTCATTCGATGCCGCACGGGCCGCCATGCAAAGCGGCCTGCGAGGTTGCCCGCGCAGGCCGCTGTCCAGACCTCGATCCACCCGGCGACCGCGCCGCCGCCGTGCCTGACGCCTTACTGCACCTGGATGCGGCGCGGCGTGGTTTCGGGCTTCTTCGGGATGCTGATCTCCAGCACGCCGTTGCGGCCGCTTGCCGTGATGCCCTCGGCATCGGCGCTGTCGGGCAGCGAGAAGCGGCGGTGGAACACGCCCTGCGAACGCTCCACGCGGGTGAAGCGCGGGCCCTCGTCAGTCTCGAACGTGGATCGCTCACCCTTGATTGTCAGGATGCCCTTGTCCATGTGGATCTCGATGTTCGCCGGGTCTACGCCGGGGATGTCGGCGAGGATCACGAAACGCGCGTCCTCTTCCTTGATGTCGACGCGCGGTGCCCACTGGCTGGTCACGACGTTGCTCTGGTCGGACTCGGCATCGTGCAGCACGCGATCGAAAAGCTGCTTGAACTCCACCGGCCAGCCGTACTGCGTAGCCAGGCGGGAGAGGGGATTCTGGAATGTGCTCATGGGACGCTCCTTTCAGCTGAAGTGGGACGGCACACCTGCCGCGTAACTCAGCAAATGGAGCTCGATCCGCGCTTCTCAAGGCCACGCTCATCGGACGCAAGCGGGCATCCTCCTGCGGTTGGCTGTGCTTCAGGTTCGCGCCGCGCTCACGCGATGGCCGACAGCCGCCGCAAGGTGTCCTGCACGTCGCCGGGCTGGATCGAACCGCTCCAGTCCTCCATCAGTACCGCATAAAGCAGGGTCTCGAACTGCCGCGCGAAGCGGCGCGCGACCCAGCCCGGATCGGGAATCGACTTGGCGTCGGCGATCAATCCGAAGTGCACCCGGCCCTGGTAGCTCAGGATCGACAGGCCAACCCCGATACCGCCGGTCTGCGGCACCCAGAACATGAACTCGGTGATGGGCGCGCCGGCAAGATAGAGCGGCATCTGCGGGCCCGGGACGTTGGTCGCCACGGTGGACGCCTTGCGGCTGAAAATGTCGAGCGCGATGCGCTGCACGGGCGTGGGCGTCATGCCCAGCGTGGCGAGCGCGCCGAAGGTCATCAGCGCCTGGCGCGAGGATTTGATGCGGTTCATGTTTTCGGCCACCGCCAGCACGCGCGCGACCGGATTGGCCTGCCCCACCGGCAGTTCGAGGAACACCAGGCCGAAGTGGTTGCCGAGCTTCTTCGCGTGTTCGAGCGGTCGAAGATTGACCGGCACCGTGGCGCGCAGGGTCAGGCCGTCGGGATCCTCGTCGCGCTCGATCAGGTAGTCGCGCAGCGCGCCTGCGGCACACGCCAGCAGCACGTCGTTGACCGTGCACCCCAGCACGCGCCCGACCGCCTTGACCTCGTCCAGGCTGAGCGGATCGGCCCAGGCGCAGCGTTTGATGACGCCCAGCGGCCGCTTCAGCGCGGTGGGAGGATCGTCGCTCAGGGCCAGTGCCTGTGCCAGTTCGCGCGCGATTTCGCCGCCTTCGCGCGCAATCACCGTGGCCAACCCCGGATCGCGGTAGAGCGCGCGGCTGCCATCGAGCATCCTGCCGCCGAGCTTCATCGCCTGATCGACCTGGCGCTGGCCGGGGTAGAAGAAACGGCGGGTGATCCTGTCCCCGTCCTGCTTGAGCCAGGCATCGGCCAGATTCTCGTCGGGCGCGGGCTCGGGCGAAACATCGGTGAGCGAGAGCAGCACCTGGACCAGGGCAATCCCGTCGGCGTAGCAGTGGTGCACGCGCGCGATCAGGGCGCTGCCGCCGTTGTAGTTTTCCACCAGATGGAACTGCCACAGCGGCTTGGAATGATCCAGCGCGGTGGACGCCAGCTGGCTGACCAGCCGCTGCAGCTCGACGGTTCCCGCCTCGCCCGGCAGCGCGGTCAGGCGCACGTGCCATTCCAGATCGAAATCCGCGTCGGTCTCCCAGTGGCAGGAGGTGCCCGCATCGACGGCCTTCTGACGGAAGCGACGGAACGCCAGGAACCGCTCGCCGATGAGCTGGCGCAGCGCGGTGATCGACAGGCGCTGGCCGAACATCAGGACGCCGGTGATCATCATGAGGTTCGTGGGTTTTTCCATCCGCAGCCACGCGGTGTCCACCTTGGACATGGCTTCGCGCCCGTACCTGCTGCCGTAGGTCATCACCGTTTCCGATCCCGTTGTCGTCCGGCGATGGTGCCCGCGCGTCCCGGAGCCGTCAATGCGGACCCGGGGTGCCGAACCGCGCGGTCGGCGGGCAGCGATCAGAGCGCCGGTTCCCACTCCGCATGGAACACCTGCCAGCCATCATCGCCATCGCGCCAGTGGCTTTCCACCGTCCAGGGGCGCGCGCTGTCCGGCAGCAGGCCTCCGCTGCCGCCCGTGGCCATCACGCTGAACTTCACCGTGGCGCGCTCACCGTGCAGGCTGACATCCAGCGGCCCCAGCGTCACGCCGATCGCGGCGTGACGCAGCACCTGCACCCGCACGAGGTTGCGCAGACCGGTGCGGTCCAGCCCGGACCCGCCGGCGAAGTCACCGGCCACGCCCGCCATGAAACCAGAAACTTCGCGCGCCTCGAGCGCTTGCTGCATTTCGGCGATGCGCTCGCGCAGGCGCGCTTCCGGTGGCGGGCGAGAGCACCCGGCAAGGCCCAGAATCACCAGCAGCACCGCGGCGGCGGCCCGAATCGCGCCACGCCACGCAAAACAACGATCCATTCGCCTTGCCCCGCCCGTTTCGCCTGTGCTCCAATCGGGAAACATACCGCGAACGCCCTGCGAACGCAGGCTTTCGCCCCAAGAAAACCGCGGAGGAAGGCACCCATGAGCATCGAGCGTCCCTGGCTGGCGAATTACCCCAAAGGCGTCCCGGAACAGATCGATCTCAGCCAGTTCAAATCGGTGCCCGACGTGCTTGCCGTGGCCTGCCGCGACTTCGCCGCCCGCCCGGCCTACGAAAACCTGGGGCGCACCCTGAGCTATGCGCAGATCGACGCGCTGAGCCAGCAGTTCGCCGCCTACCTCCTGCACGGGCTAAAGCTCAAGAAGGGCGACCGCGTCGCCATCATGCTGCCGAACGTGCTGCAGTACCCCATCGCCATCTTCGGCGCGCTGCGCGCCGGGCTCACGGTGGTCAACACCAATCCGATGTATACCGCACGCGAGCTCAAGCATCAGCTGGTCGACTCGGGGGCTTCGGCCATCGTCGTGCTGGACAACTTCGCCGCCACGCTCTCGGAAGTGCTGCACGACACCCCGATCCGCCAGGTTGTCACCACCGGCGTCGGCGACCTGCTGGGCTTTCCCAAGGGCACCCTGGTCAACCTCACGCTCAAGTACGTGAAGAAGGCGATCCCCGAGTTCCACATTCCTGGTGCCATACGCTTCAACGATGCGCTCTCGCAGGGCGCCGGCAAGGCGTTGCCGTCGATCACGCTCTCGCATGAGGACATCGCCTTCCTGCAGTACACCGGCGGCACCACCGGCGTGGCCAAGGGCGCAATGCTCACCCACGGCAATCTCGTGGCCAACATGCAGCAGGCGGCCGCGTGGCTCGGCAGCAACGTCAAGCCCGGCGACGAGCACATCATCACGGCGCTGCCGCTCTACCACATCTTCGCGCTGACGGCGAACTGCCTGGTCTTCATGAAATTCGGCGGTCTCAACCATCTCATCACCAACCCGCGCGACATGGCGGGCTTCGTGAAGACCCTCTCGCGCATTCCCTTCACCGCCATCACCGGCGTCAACACCCTGTTCAACGGCCTGCTCAACACGCCAGGCTTCAGGAACCTGGATTTCTCCCACCTGCACCTGACCCTGGGCGGCGGCATGGCGGTGCAGCGCGCCGTGGCCGAACGCTGGAAACAGGCCACCGGCATCACCTTGGTGGAAGCCTACGGCCTCACCGAGACCTCCCCCGCGGCCTGCATCAACCCGATGAACCTGGCCGACTACAACGGCTCCATCGGCCTGCCGATCCCCTCCACCGACTGCTGCGTGATGGACGAGGAAAACCGCATCCTGCCCATGGGCGAAGTGGGCGAGCTGTGCGTGCGCGGGCCGCAGGTCATGGCCGGCTACTGGCAGCGCCCGGAGGATACCGCCGCGGTCCTTTCCGCCGACGGCTGGCTGCACACAGGCGACATGGCGAAGATGGACGCCAAGGGGTTCTTCTACATCGTCGACCGCAAGAAGGACATGATCCTGGTCTCAGGCTTCAACGTGTACCCCAACGAGATCGAGGATGTCGTTGCACAGATTCCCGGCGTGCTGGAAGTCGCGGCGGTCGGCGTCCCGGACGAAAAATCGGGCGAAGCGGTGAAGCTCGTCGTGGTGCGCAAGGATCCGGGCCTGACCGCGGACGACATCCGCAACTTCTGCCGCGCCGAACTGACCGGCTACAAGCAGCCGCGCATCATCGAGTTCCGTACCGAGCTGCCCAAGTCCAACGTCGGCAAGATCCTGCGGCGGGAATTGCGCGACAGCGCGCCGCACACATCCAACGGCACGCACTGAGTCCTTCAGCGCCTTCAGCGGATGCCAAGCCCGCGCGGCGGGCCGTTCCAGCCCGCCTGGCTGGCGTAGTCGACTTCGAGCACCTTGAGGTCGGCCTGCGAGGCGTAGTCGACGTAGAACACCTTGACCTGCGCCTGCGAGGCGTACTTGGCCTTCCACCACAGCGCATCGCCGTTCGCCTGGCTGCGATGGCGCACCCAGTGGATGCGCAGATCGGCCTGCGAAGCGTAGCGCACGCGGAACAGCTTGAGATCGGCCTGCGAGGCGTACTCGACCTCGTGCACGGTCAGGGCACCGGCAGGTGCCGGCGCGAGCAGCGCCAGCGCCAGCAGTGCGCCCGGCGCTCGTCGGATGCCCGCAGTCATCGGCATCTCACGCCTCCTCGGACCGATAGGCCTCGGCCAGCGCCTGGAACTCCTGCGCGAGGCGACGGCGCAGCCGCAGCGGCTTGATCACTTCGACCTCCCGACCCTGACTGCGCAGCCACCAGACCAGCCGCTCGCTTTCATGCACCTGCGCGAAGACGCGGATGCCGTCCTCGCGGTACACGATGCGCTGGTCGTGCGACAGCCTGCGCTCTTCCAGGAAGCGCGCGAGCCACTCGCCGACGCGCAGTTCGAGCCGCAGCATCGCCTCGCCGGGAAGATCGAAGGCGTGGCTGCGAAGGTAGGTATCGAGGTCGAACCCCGCCTTGTCGCGCGCCGCGTCCGCGCTGACGCGCGCGCTGCGGATCCGATGCAGGGCCAGATGCCGGGCGTCCTCGAAGTCATCGAGCATCGCGACCAGATACCCGACCCGCCCCGAATACACCAGCGCCAGCGGATGCACGCGATAGTGCCGCGGCGCGCGCGCCCCGAGCGCCAGATAATCGGCTTCCAGACAGCGCCCGTGCAGGAGTCCCTCATGAACCTGGGCCAGGACATCGGCGGCAAGGTCGGGCGCGATCAGCGGCGCGCCGTCGTCGATCACCGTGACGCGCTTGCGCCAGCGCGTGATCGCGGGCGGAGCCAGGGTATCGAGCGCCGCGCGCGCGGCCCGCAGCCTCGGCGCCAGCGCGGCCTGCTGGGCAACCGGGAGCAGCGCGTGCAGGTGTTGCCCGAGCAACTCCAGCTCCAGCGCCTCGCCCACAGCCAGGCCCGGCGCGATGACGTCCGGCGCGTCCGCGAGCCAGAACCACCCGCGCGGGCGGCCGCTGCTGTCGGAGCCAACTGGAAACTGCTGCGAGAGCCGCACCAGGTCGCGCTCCACGCTGCGCCGGTCGATGCTGAAGCCAAGTGACTCCAGTGACTGGAGGATCTGAGGAACGGTGCGCTTTTGCGGGTAGCGCGGCAGCAGACGCAGCATGTGGAGCAGGCGCATCGTGGTATCGGACATGGGGTCTCCCGCGGGCGGTGGCAGGGCGAGCGCGACGCCGGGTGTCGCAAACTGCGCCATCATGCCCCCAACCCGCGCCGCAGGACAGCCCCGGTGCGGGCGGCGTGAGCCGTCCTGCTACTTCGCGCCGCTGGATTCCGGGCGCATGTAGGGAAACAGCAGCACGTCGCGGATCGAGTCGCTGCCGGTCAGCAGCATCACCAGCCGGTCGATGCCCAGGCCCAGGCCGCCGGTCGGGGCCAGGCCGTATTCGAGCGCGCGGATGTAGTCGGCGTCGTAATGCATGGCCTCGTCGTCGCCACCATCCTTGGCCGCAACCTGGGCACGGAAGCGCGCGGCCTGGTCTTCCGGATCGTTGAGCTCGGAAAAACCGTTGGCCAGTTCCTTGCCGTTGACGAAAAGCTCGAAGCGGTCGGTGAAGCCCGGCTCGGTGTCGCTGGCGCGCGCCAGCGGCGAGACTTCCTCGGGGTGCTGGGTGATGAAGGTCGGCTGGATCAGGGTGTGCTCGACCGTGGCCTCGAAGATTTCCAGCAGCAGCCGGCCCCAGCCCCATTCGCGCTTTACCTTGATCTTCAGGCGTTCGCAGTGGCGCGCCAGCGCCTCGCGATCGGTGCAGTCGGCCACGGTGATTTCCGGATTGTGGTGGCGCACCGCCTCGTCCATGCGCCAGCGCCGGAAGGCCGGGCCGAGGTCGATGGCGTTGCCTTCCCAGGTGATCGTGGTCGTGCCGAGCACCGTGCGCGCGGTGTCGCGGATGAGGTTTTCGGTAAGGTCCATGACTTCACTGTAGGTGGCATAGGCCTCGTACAGTTCCAGCATGGTGAATTCGGGGTTGTGGCGCGTGGAGACACCCTCGTTGCGGAAGTTGCGGTTGATCTCGTAGATCCGCTCCAGCCCGCCGACCGCCAGGCGCTTGAGATACAGCTCCGGTGCCACGCGCAGGTACAGGTCGATGTCGAGCGCGTTGTGGTGGGTGACGAAGGGCCGAGCGGTGGCACCGCCGGGGATGATCTGCATCATCGGCGTTTCCACCTCCAGGAAGCCCCGCGCGTCGAGCCAGTTGCGCAGTTCGCGCACGATCTTCGAGCGCAGAATGAAGACCTCGCGCGATTCGGGCGTGACGATGAGATCCACGTAGCGCTGGCGGTAGCGCTGCTCGACGTCGGCCAGGCCGTGCCACTTGTCCGGCAGCGGACGCAGGCTCTTGGTCAGCAGGCGGATCGCATTGGCGCGGATCGACAGCTCGCCGGTGCGCGTGCGCGTGAGCGTGCCGGTGACGGCGATGATGTCGCCCACGTCCCAGCCCTTGAAGGCCTCGTAGGCCTCGCCCAGCGCATTGGCCTGCAGGAACACCTGGATGCGGCCGGACTCGTCCTGGATCTGGGCGAAGCTGGCCTTGCCCATCACGCGCTTGGCCATCAGGCGGCCGGCCAGGTGCAGCTCGCGTCCGAGTCCTTCGAGCGCCTCGGCATCCCAGCGCCCGGCATCGGCGAACTCGGCCTGCAGGTCGCCGGCGTAGTGCGCGCGGCGAAAGTCGTTGGGATAGGCCACGCCCTGCGCGCGCAGCGCGCGCAGCTTCTCGCGACGCTCGGCGATGAGGTGGTTTTCGTCAACGGGTGGGGTGGCGGAGTCGGTCATGGCAATTCAGCCTTGTGGAGCCGAGCTTGCTCGGCTGGAATCTTCCGAAGGCAGCGGAGCAGGCTCCGCTCTACGGGGTATTTCCGCTGCGGGAGCGGAGCGAGCTCCGCGCTACGGGGCGGCGGCACATCAGGCGGCGTCGCTGCGCTTGGAGCCGGCGTCCAGTCCGGCCTTGAGGGCGGCCTCGACGAATTCGTCGAGGTCGCCGTCCAGCACCTTCTGCGTATCCGAGCGTTCGATCCCGGTGCGCAGGTCCTTGATGCGGCTCTGGTCGAGCACGTAGTTGCGGATCTGGCTGCCCCAGCCGATGTCGGACTTGGTGGCCTCCACCGCGTCGCGCTCGGCGTTGCGCTTCTGCACCTCCAGCTCGTACAGGCGCGCCTTGAGCATCTTCATCGCGCGATCGCGGTTGGCGTGCTGGCTGCGCTCGGTCTGGCAGGCCACCACGACGCCGGTGGGAACGTGGGTGATGCGCACCGCCGACTCGGTCTTGTTGACGTGCTGTCCGCCGGCACCCGAGGAGCGGTACACGTCGGTCTTGAGATCGGCGGGATTGATGTCGATCTCGATGTCGTCATCGACTTCCGGCGAAACGAACACCGAGGTGAAGCTGGTGTGGCGGCGGTTGTCTGAATCGAACGGGCTCTTGCGCACCAGGCGGTGCACGCCGGTTTCGGTCTTGAGCCAGCCGTAGGCATGGTCGCCCTCGACCCGGATCGTGGCCGACTTGATGCCGGCCACGTCGCCGCCGGAGGCTTCCAGCAGCTCGGTCTTCCAGCCGCGATCCTCGCACCAGCGCAGGTACATGCGCAGCAGCATCTCGGCCCAGTCCTGCGCCTCGGTGCCGCCCGCGCCGGCCTGGATATCGACGAACGCGGGGGCGGCGTCCATCCGGCCCGAGAACATGCGGGCGAACTCGAGCTTGCCCAGTTCCGCCTCGATGCGCGCGACATCGGCGACCACAGCCTGCGCGGTATCATCGTCGCCCTCGGCTTCCGCCAGGTCCAGCAGCTCGGCCCCTTCCTCCAGGCCCTCACCGACGCGCCGCAGCCCTCCGACGATCTTGTCGAGGCTGGCGCGCTCGCGCCCGAGGGACTGTGCGCGCTCCGGGTCGTTCCAGATGTCCGGGCTTTCCAGCTCGCGCGTCACTTCCTCCAGGCGTTCGACCTTGAGGTCGTAGTCAAAGATACCCCCTGAGCGCGTCGAGGCGCTCGGTGAGGTCGGCGATCTGCGAGCGGACGGGATTGAGTTCGATCATGGCGAAAAGGCGTGCTGCACTGCGGAAAACAACCGTGAATCTTAACAGAAGCCGCGCCGGATCCGCCGCCCGGAACGCCGCGAGCGCCCGCATTCGGCGCGTGTGGATCACGCCTGCGCGAACCGCACCCGCCGCGTCAGCACGCAGCTCAGTTCGTAGCTGATGGTGCCGGCGCTGGCGGCGACTTCCTCGATGGCAAGCCCGTCACCCCAGAGCACCACCTCGTCGCCCGCCTTCGCATCGGGTGCCTGCGCGAGATCCACCGTGACCAGATCCATCGATACCCGTCCCACGGTGCGGCAGCGCGCGCCGTTGACGAGCACCGGCGTTCCGGTCGGCGCGTGGCGCGGGTAGCCGTCGCCGTAGCCCACCGCCACCGCGCCGATGCGCATGGGTTCGGGGCACACGAAGCTGCCGCCGTAGCCGATGGCCGCGCCGGCGGGTTTGTCGCGCACCGCCACCAGGCGCGCGGAAAGCCGCATGGCCGGGCGCAAGCCGTCATCGGCGGCACAGCGGCCCGGCTTGGTGGTCAGCCCGTAGAGCGCGCCGCCGGGGCGAATCCAGTCGCCGTGGGCATCGGGGTGGTCGAGCACGGCGGTGGAGTTGGCCAGCGAGACGGGCAGCCCCAGACCGGCCGTCGCGGCGCGAAAGCGCGCGATCTGCCTGGCCACGGTCGGGCTGTCCGGTTCGTCGGAGGCGGCGAAGTGCGTCATCAGCACGATGTCGGGGGCCACGCCGGGAAGGGCGCGCAGCCGCGCCAGCGCCTCGGGCACCTCGTCGGGCGGAAAGCCCAGGCGGTTCATGCCGCTGTCGATCTTGAACCAGACGGAGATCGGCGCGGCCGCGCCGCGCGCTTCGAGCATCGCGATCTGGGCGGGATGGTGGATAACGGGGCGCACGTCGAGCTGGCGCAGGAGATCGATGTCCGCGGGCGCATCGAAGCCGCCGAACAGGACGATGGGCCGGGTCAGGCCGGCGTCGCGCAGGTGCTGCGCCTCGCCCTGCGCCGCCACGCCGAAGCCATCGGCATCGGCCTCCAGCGCCCTGCCCGCCGCCAGCGCGCCGTGGCCGTAGGCGTCGGCCTTGAGCACGGCCAGCATCCGGCTGCGCGGCGCACGGCGCTGCAGCAGATCCATGTTGTCGCGCATCGCACCGGCATCGATCCGCGCCAGCACCTCGCGGCTCATTCGAAGGAGCCCGAATACGGCTGCGCGGAATAGTTGTCGAAGCGGGTGAAGCGGCCGTTGAACACGAGCTTCAGCATGCCCGTGGGGCCGTTGCGGTGCTTGCCGATGATGATCTCGGCCAGGCCCTTGTCGGGCGAGTTTTCCTTGTTGTAGTACTCGTCGCGGTAGATGAAGACGATCATGTCCGCGTCCTGCTCGATGGCACCTGATTCGCGCAGGTCGGCCATCACCGGACGCTTGTCGGTGCGGCTTTCCAGCGAGCGGTTGAGCTGGGAGAGCGCGATCACCGGCACGTTGAGCTCCTTGGCCAGCGCCTTGAGCGAGCGGCTGATTTCGGAGATCTCGTTGGTGCGGTTTTCCCGGGTGCCGGGCACCTGCATCAGCTGCAGGTAGTCGATCACGATCAGGCCCAGTTCGTGTTCGCGCGCCATGCGCCGCGCGCGCGAGCGCAGGTCGATGGGCGACAGCGCCGGCGTGTCGTCGATGAAGATCTTGGAATCGGCCAGCATGGTGATGGCGCTGGTGACCCGGCTCCAGTCCTCGTCCTCGAGCTGGCCGGTCTTGAGGTGCTGCTGGTCGACGCGGCCGAGCGAGGAAATCAGACGGAAGGCGAGCTGGCTGGCGGACATTTCCATCGAGAAGACCGCCACCGCCTTGCTGGTCTTGAGCGAGGCGTACTCGGCGATGTTGAGCGCGAGCGAGGTCTTGCCCATCGCCGGTCGCGCCGCAAGGATGATGAGATCCGACGGCTGCAGCCCTGCCGTCATGTCATCCAGATCGATGAAGCCGGTCGGCAGGCCGGTGATCGCGCCCTTGTTCTCGTGGCGCTTGAGCAGGAGGGTGAAGGCCTCGTGCACGGCGCCACGCATGGGCATGAGGCCGGTGCGCCCACGGGCACCGGCCTCGGCGATGCGGAACACTTCCTGTTCGGCCTTTTCCAGCACCGCCCGGCTGTCGCGCCCGCCGGGCTGGAAGGCATCGTTGACGATGTTCGTGCCGACGTCGATCAGGCGACGCAGGATCGCCTTCTCGCGCACGATGTCGGCGTAGCCGGAAATGTTGGCGGCGCTGGGAACGGTGCTCGCCAGCTCGATCACGTAGGCGCTGCCGCCGACCTGCTCGGCGAGGCCGTGAGACTGGAACCACTCGCCCAGGGTGACCGCATCGCTCGGCTTGCCCTGCTCGGAAAGCTGGCCGATGGCGCGGAAGATGAGCTGGTGGTCGCGCCGGTAGAAATCCTCCTCGCTCAGGCGATCGGCCACCTTGTCCCAGGCCTCGGCCGACAGCATCAATCCGCCCAGCACGGCCTGTTCGGCTTCGATCGCGTGCGGCGGCACGCGCAGCGCGTCGATGCGCGGGTCGCGATCCGGAAAGGAGTGGACGACAGCCATGAAGCGTGAATCCTGCAGCCGGGTAGGTGCCAATGATACGGGCAGGTCTCCTGCCGTGCAGGGGACATCCCTGTGGAAAAGCAGGGGACAAGCGGTCGCCGTTCCCCGAAACGACGACGGGCGCCGAAGCGCCCGTCGCAGTGCAGCGCGGGAAACGCGGGGTGGATCAGGCTTCCGCCTCGACCACGACCTTGACCGGCACCGTGATGTCGGCGTGCAGGTGCAGCATCACCTCGAATTCGCCGGTGCGGCGCAGCGGGCCTTCGCCCAGGATGACTTCGGACTTGTTGAGCGGCAGGCCGGCGGCGGTGAAGGCCTCGGCGATGTCGCGCGGACCGACCGAGCCGTACAGCTTGCCTTCGGTCGAGGCATTGGCGTACAGGGTCACGGCGGCGTCGGCGAAGCGGGCGCGGCGCGCATCGGCATCGCCCAGGAGCGCGGCGGCCTTGGCCTCGTACTCGGCGCGGCGCGCCTCGAATGCGGCGATGTTGGCCGCCGTGGCCGGAACCGCCTTGCCCTGCGGCACGAGGTAGTTGCGGCCATAACCGCGCTTGACGGTGACCTTGTCACCCAGGGCGCCGAGGTTGGTGACTTTCTGAAGAAGGATGAGTTCCATGGTGATTCTCCGTTTTCGTTAGCGGGCACTGGCCCGCAACGGGTGCTGTCCGAAAGGACGGGGAAAACCGCATCGCCCCCGCATTCCACCCGGCCGCCGCGCGGGGCGGCGACGGATGGGACGCGACGTGATGCGGCGCGGATCAGGCGTCGTGGTTGTCGGTATACGGCAGCAGCGCGAGAAAGCGCGCGCGCTTGATCGCGGTGGCGAGCTGGCGCTGATACCTGGCCTTGGTGCCGGTGATCCGGCTCGGCACGATCTTGCCGGTCTCGGTGATGTACTGGCGCAGGGTGTTGAGATCCTTGTAGTCGATCTCGGTCACGCCTTCGGCGGTGAACTTGCAGAACTTGCGGCGGCGAAAGAACTTGGACATGTCGATGTGCTCCTTGGGTCAGGCGATCAGGCGGCGTCGCGGCTGGCAGCCGCGCTGGAGTCGCCGGAGGCATCCGACGCTTCGCCACTTTCCGACTCGTCGTCGCGACGGCGGCGATCGGGCTTCTCGTCCTTGCTCTTGAGGATGAAGGACGCCTCGGTATCCGGGCCGTCGCGGCCGATGACCAGGTGGCGCAGCACCGCATCGTTGAAGCGGAAGCCGGACACGAGTTCCTCCAGCACAGGCTGGCTGCACTCGATGTTGAACATGACGTAGTGGGCCTTGACCAGATTCTCGATCGGATAGGCCAGCTGGCGGCGGCCCCAGTCTTCCAGGCGGTGGATCTTGCCGCCGTCGCCCTCGATCAGCACCTTGTAGCGCTCGATCATGGCGGGAACCTGCTCGCTCTGGTCCGGGTGGACCAGGAACACGACTTCGTAATGACGCATGGTTGTTTCCTCGTGGATGACGCCGACGTGACCCGGCGAACAGCCTCCCGCACGGGCGGTGAGGCAAGGTCTCCCGGCGCAGGCGGCGCAGGGAGCCGGGCATTGTAGGCGTAGTCGGGGGCCGGGCGCAATTTTGCCGGGGACAGGCATCGCAGCAGGCCGCTGTTTTCGAGTCAGGCCCAGCCGCACCGCCCCAGTCATGGTCGGCATTCATCTCCGGGAGCGCCTGGCGGCAGCTCCCGCCCCGGAACGCTGGCATCATGTCGGCCTTGCAGGAGGACGACCTCCCCCGCGCCATGCGGGCAGCCACGCGGGACGGCCCGGAACGTTGCAGGAGTCCTTGTGATGGCGTGGATCTCGCTACTGCTGGCAGGCGTGCTGGAGGTGGTGTGGGCGTTTTCGATGAAGCGTTCGGAAGGCTTCACCCGGCTTGCGCCCAGCCTCGTCACCCTGGTGGCGATGATCGCCAGTTTCGTGCTTCTGGCACGCGCGATGCGCGAGCTGCCGCTCGGCACGGCCTACACGATATGGACCGGCATCGGTGCCGTCGGGGCCTTTGCGCTGGGCGTCCTGGCGCTGGGCGAACAGCTTTCGCCCATTCGCGTCGCCGCAGCCGGGCTGATCGTCGCGGGCCTCGTGCTGATGCGGGTCTCGGAGGGGTGACGCGGGGCCGCGCGGGGCCGTCAGAATCCCTCGCTCACGGTAAAACTCTCGCCGCAGCCGCAGCCGCCGGTGGCCCTGGGATTGTCGAACACGAATTCCTGGTTGAGGCCGCGGCGAACGAAGTCGATCGTGGTGCCGTCCACCATCGGAAGACTGCGCGGATCGACCAGCACCCTCACGCCTTCCTGCTCGAACACGGCGTCATCCGACTCGACCCGTTCGGCCACATCCACGGCGTAGCCGAAGCCCGAGCAGCCGCTCTTCTTCACCCCAAGGCGCAAACCGGCGGCACCGGGGCGGGTTTCAAGGAAGCGCCGCGCGCGGTCAAGGGCGGCCGGGGTCAGTTGGATGCTCATGGGTCGTCCAGTGGAAGCTCGTCTGATCGAACTGGGCCAAGGTAGCGCCGCAGGCCGGCGGCGTCCATGCCATGACGGCCGGCCGTTTCGCTATCATGACCGACCCCATGTGCGCCCGGCGGCGCGGAGATTCAAGGCAATGTCAGTGGTCAGCGTGCAGAAGGCACTTTCGGGCGACATCGGCACCGGCAGCGAAGTCACGGTCCGCGGCTGGGTGCGCACCCGGCGCGACTCCAAGGCCGGGTTGAGCTTCGTCAACCTGAGCGACGGCTCGTGCTTTGCGCCAATCCAGGTCGTGGTGCCGGACTCGCTGGAAAACTACGAATCGGAGGTGAAGCGCCTTTCCGCCGGCTGCGGCGTGATCGCCACCGGCACGCTGGTGCCCTCGCAGGGCGCGGGGCAGAGCTTCGAGCTGCAGGCGACGGCGATCGAGATCACCGGCTTCGTGGAAGACCCGGAAACCTATCCGATCCAACCCAAGGCGCACTCGCTGGAGTTCCTGCGCGAAGTGGCGCACCTGCGCCCGCGCACCAACCTGTTCGGCGCAGTGACCCGCATCCGCCACTGCCTGGCACAGGCCGTGCACCGCTTCTTCCACGAGCGCGGCTTCTACTGGATCAGCACCCCGATCATCACCACCTCCGATGCCGAAGGCGCGGGCGAAATGTTCCGCGTCTCAACGCTGGATCTCGCCAACCTGCCGCGCGATGCCAGGGGCGCGGTGGACTTTTCGCGCGACTTCTTCGGCAAGGAAACCTTTCTCACGGTCTCCGGCCAGCTCAACGTCGAGGCGTACTGCCTGGCGCTGAGCAAGGTCTACACCTTCGGCCCGACTTTCCGCGCGGAAAACTCCAACACCACCCGGCACCTGGCCGAGTTCTGGATGATCGAGCCGGAAATCGCCTTCGCCGACCTCAACGACGATGCCAACCTGGCCGAGGAGTTCCTCAAGTACCTGTTCCGCGCCGTGCTGGCCGAGCGCGGCGACGACATGGCCTTCATCGCCGAGCGGGTGCAGAAGGATGCGATCACGCGGCTGGAGAAGTTCGTCGAGGCACCGTTCGCGCGCATCGAGTATGGCGAAGCGATCCGCCTGCTCCAGGCCAGCGGCAGGAAGTTCGACTATCCGGTCGAATGGGGACTGGATCTCCAGACCGAGCACGAGCGCTGGCTCACCGAGGAACACGTCGGACGCCCGGTCGTGGTGGTGAACTACCCCGAGCACATCAAGGCCTTCTACATGCGCCTGAACGACGACGGCAGGACGGTCGCTGCGATGGACGTGCTGGCACCGGGCATCGGCGAGATCATCGGCGGCAGCCAGCGCGAGGAGCGCCTGGACGTGCTCGACGCGCGCATGGACAAGTTCGGGCTGGATCGCGGGCACTACGGCTGGTACCGCGACTTCCGCCGCTACGGCACGGTGCCGCACGCGGGCTTTGGCCTGGGTTTCGAGCGGCTGGTCGTCTACGTGTGCGGCCTGTCCAACATTCGCGATGCGATTCCCTACCCGCGCGCGCCGGGCCAGGCGGAATACTGATCGTGGGCAATCGCTGAATGGGCATGTTCCTCGCATTGATCGCCGTCGCCGTCGCCATCTCCGGCACGCTCGCCTTCGCGCTGTTCTGGGCGATGACGCTGGTGCACCTGCGCGACCGGCACCCTGCCGTGCTGCAGGGCTTTGGCACGATTCCCTTCATCGCGCCCGGTGCGCTGAACTGGCTGCTGCTGGGGCGCTATCGCGCGCTGCTGGATCGGGCGCTCAACGGCCTGGCGACGCCGGCGCGGCTGGCCCTCTGGTGCACGCTGGGCGCGCTGGTCATGGCCGCCGCACTTTGGCTGGCCTATCGATGAGGCGCGCCCGCTCATGACCGGCAGCGATCAGTGGTGGGTGGTTCGGCTGGGAAACCTGCTGATCTGGAGCCGGCTGCGGCTGCGCGCCTCGGGCACGGCCGAAGTGCTCGACAGCGTCGGCAACACGCTCAGCCACGACAGCGAGGACAGCGCGCGCGCCGCCCTGCTCGATGCCGAGTTCCTGGCGCTCGACGGCATGGACCACGACGATGCCGCCGCGCTGGGCCTCGGGCTGGAGCAGCTGATTCCGCCCGAAGGCGACGACGAGGCGCTGCGCACCCGCATGGTGCAGCCGTTCCCCGCACGCCATTGAGCCCGTCCGCGGCGCGTCCCGCCTTCGGGATCAGCGCCGCACCCAGCACCGCTCACCACACCAGATCGTCGGGCACCTGATAGCGCGGGTCGGCATAGTCCTCCTCGGACGGCGGCGCGTTCGGGTCGACCTGCAGCGCGAGCGAATCGGCGAGGATGGCTTCGGCCTGCGCGCCATCGGCGGCGGTGACCAGGTGATAGCGTCCGGCGAGCTGCACCACCGCCAGCGTGCCGGCATTGAGCGCGGCCAGCTGGTCGGCGGTGACGTGGATGCGGCGGATCTTGCCGCCGTAGGGGAAATGCCGCGCGATTTCCGCGGTGTCGTCGTTGAGCCGCACGCGCCGCAGGAACTCGTCCAGCTTCGCCCGCGCCTCGCGGCGCTGGCGCGCGTCCTCCTGACGCTGACGTTCTGCGGCGATGCGCTCGTCCTTTTCCTTCTGCGCGCGGATGGCAAAGGCCTTGCCGAGGTCGATGTCGCCCTCGTGGCGCGGCCGGCCGCGGCCTTCCGGGCGGCGCGCCGGCGCGCCCCTGGCCTCACCCGAAGGTCGGCCGTGCTCCTGCCGGCGCTCGGGCTTGCGCTCGGCCACCGGCTTGGGTGCCGGCTTGAAGCCGAGCTTCATCAGCTGGTCCTTCAGCGAATCGGTCATCGGTCACTCTCAATAATGCGGGGGCGGCGGTTCGTTGGCCGCGCCCGAGGACAATCCTTCGCGCAGGCTCAGGAGGTCCGCCGTGGCCTCCGTCAGCGCGCGGCGCAGCGACTCCAGCTCCAGGCGCTGGCGGTTGACCAAGTCGCCCAGGTCCTGCAGCGCGGATTCCTGGAAGGCGAGCCGGGTTTCGATTTCGATCAGGCGGGCGTCGTCGTTCATCGCCGGATTTTACCCGCTGGCGGGTGCGGGTTTCACGCAGCGTGTACGCGATGCCGGTCACAACGGGCGGCACCCGCATGAACGCGTGCCCCACGCCGACGCGCGCCGCGCCGGCGGACAAGGCGATGGGCGCTACCATCTGCTTCCTGCATTGCGCCCGCCTGGCCTTTCCAGCCTGCATGCGGAGCAATGGGCCACCTTGCGGATCCGGCATGGACTATTCCATCGTTCTCCACGTTCTCGGTGCCCTGCTGGTCATCATCGGCCTGGCCGGCTCGGTCCTGCCTGCGCTTCCCGGCACGCCGCTGATGTTCGTCGGCATGCTGCTGGTGGCCTGGGGCACGGGTTTTACCACGCTCGGCTGGGGCATTCTCGCCATCCTTGCTGCCCTGACCATGCTGTCGCTGGTGCTGGATTTCGTCGCCAACCTGCTCGGCGCCAAGCGCGCCGGTGCGAGCCGACTGGCCCTGGTCGGTGCGGCGCTCGGCACCCTCATCGGATTCTTCTTCGGGCTCGCCGGCATCCTGCTTGGCCCCTTCATCGGTGCGTTTGCGGGCGAGTACATCCACAGCCGCCACGGCGGCATGGCCACCCGCGTCGGCATCGGCACCTGGGTGGGCATCCTGCTGGGCCTGGTGGCGCGCGTCAGCATCGCCTTCCTGATGCTGGGCATCTTCGCGCTCGCTCTGGTGCTCTGAAACGCCCTGCCGCCTCCGCGATCCTGCCGGTGCGCGCCGCGATTCCCCTACACTAGCCGGCTCACTTCCACCGTTTCGCACAGCGCGCCACGCGCGGCGATTGTCTGATGCCATCGATCCTCCATCCCCCGCTGCCGCACGGCAGCCAGAAACGCGCCGACTGGCGCGCGCCGTCGAGTCTTTCCGCGCTGTCGCTGGCGGTGGCGCGCGCGGCCGGCGAGCACCCCGGGCTGCTGCTGGCGGTCACGCGCGACAGCCACGCCGCGCGCGTGCTGGAAGCCGAGCTGGCGATCTTCGCGCCCGAGCTGCCGGTGCTGCCCTTTCCCGACTGGGAAACCCTGCCCTACGATCTTTTCAGCCCGCAGCCGGACATCATTTCCCAGCGCGTGGCCACGCTCTACCGGCTGCCGTCGGTGACGCGCGGGGTGCTGGTGGTGCCGGTCTCCACCCTGATGCAGCGCCTGGCACCGCCGGGCTTCATCGCCGGGCAGTCGCTGGTGGTCGAACACGGGCAAAAGCTCTCGCTGGAAACCGAAAAACGCCGCCTGGAGGCCGCCGGCTACCGCAACGTGCCGCAGGTGCTCGATCCCGGCGATTTTGCGGTGCGCGGCGCGCTGCTCGACATCTTCCCGATGGGCAGCCCCGAGCCGTATCGCATCGAGCTGTTTGACGAGGACGTGGACTCGATCCGCACTTTCGACCCGGAAACCCAGCGCTCGCTGCACAAGGTCGATGCGGTGCGCCTGCTGCCGGCGCGCGAGTTCCCGCTCGACGAGGAGGCCTCGAAACGCTTTCGCGGCGCACTGCGCGAGCGCTTCCCGATCGATCCGCGACGCTGCCCGATCTACCAGGACATGAAGGAAGGCGGCACGCCGGCCGGCGTCGACTACTACCTTCCGCTGTTCTTCGAGCACACCGCCACGCTGTTCGACTACCTCGGCACCGATACGCTGTGCCTGCTGGGCGAAGGCGCGCTGGAGGCGGCCGAGGCCTTCTGGGCACAGACCGGCGAGCGGCACGAACAGCGCCGCCACGATATCGAACGCCCGGTGCTGCCGCCCGCCGACCTGTTCCTGCCGCCCGAAGCCCTGCGCGAAACGCTCAACCAGCGCCGCCGCATCGAAGTGCTCGGGCGCGACCATCCGCGCCACGAACAGGCGCACGCCCTGGGCGATGCGCCTGCACCCGCCCTGCCGCTGGTACACAAGGGCGAGGCCAGCGCCGCGGCGCTGCGCGGATTTCTCGAAAGCTACCCGGGCCGGGTGCTGATCGCCGCCGATTCCGCCGGCCGGCGCGAAGCCTTGATCGACACCCTCGGCCACCTCGGGCTGAAGCCAGAAACGGTGGCGGACTGGAACGCTTTCTTCGCTTCCGCGCCCCGATTCACCATCACCGTGGCACCGCTGGAAGACGGCTTCGCCCTGGCCGAGCCGGCGCTGTGCGTGCTCACCGAGCGCCAGTTCCATCCCGAACGCGCGGTCGGCACGCGCCGACGCGCCCGCGCCGGGCGCGATCCGGAAACGATCCTGCGCGACCTCTCGGAAATTTCCGCAGGCTCGCCCATCGTGCACGAGGATCACGGCGTGGGCCGCTACATCGGGCTGGAAATGCTCGACGTGGGCGATCAGCGCGCCGAGTTCCTGTGCATCGAATACGCCAAGGGCGACAAGCTCTACGTGCCCGTGGCGCAGCTGCACCTGGTGAGCCGCTACGCCGGGGCTTCGCCCGAACTTGCGCCGCTCCATTCGCTGGGCGGTGAACAGTGGGAAAAGGCGAAGAAGAAGGCCGCGGAAAAGGTCCGCGACGTGGCCGCCGAGCTGCTGGAAATCCAGGCGAAGCGCCAGGCCCGCGCCGGCATTGCGCTGCAGGTGGATCGCGCCATGTACGCGCCGTTCGCCGCGCAGTTCCCGTTCGAGGAAACCCCGGATCAGCTGGCCGCCATCGAAGCGGTGATCGCCGATCTCGATTCGGCCCAGCCGATGGATCGGGTGGTCTGCGGCGACGTCGGCTTCGGCAAGACCGAAGTCGCGGTGCGCGCGGCCTTCGTCGCCGCCGCCGCCGGCAAGCAGGTGGCCGTGCTGGTGCCCACCACCCTGCTCGCCGAGCAGCACTACCGCAACTTCCGTGACCGTTTCGCCGACTGGCCGCTGCGCGTGGAGGTGCTCTCGCGCTTCAAGACCGCGAAGGAGATCAAGGCCGAACTCGACACGCTTGCCGCCGGCGGGATCGACGTCATCGTCGGCACCCATCGGCTCTTGCAGGAGGACGTGAAGTTCAAGGATCTCGGCCTGGTCATCGTCGACGAGGAACAGCGCTTCGGCGTGCGCCAGAAGGAGCGCCTCAAGGCGATGCGCGCGCAGGTGCACCTCCTCACGCTGACCGCCACGCCCATCCCGCGCACGCTGAACATGGCGATGGCGGGTCTGCGCGACCTGTCCATCATCGCCACCCCGCCACCGAACCGCCTGGCCGTGCAGACCCTTGTGACCCAGTGGGATCCGGCGCAGATGCGCGAAGCCTTCCAGCGCGAGCTGGCGCGCGGCGGGCAGGTGTACTTCCTGCACAACGAGGTCAGCGACATCGAGCGCGTGGCGCGCGAGCTGGGCGAACTGGTGCCCGAGGCGCGCATCCGCGTCGCCCACGGCCAGATGCCCGAGCGCGAACTGGAACAGGTGATGCTCGACTTCAACCGCCAGCGATTCAACGTGCTGGTGTGCACCACGATCATCGAATCGGGCATCGACATTCCCAACGCCAACACCATCGTGATCGACCGCGCCGACCGCTTCGGCCTGGCCCAGCTGCACCAGCTTCGCGGCCGCGTCGGGCGCTCGCACCATCGTGCCTGGGCCTACCTGATCGTGCCGCCGGACAAGGCCATGACCCCGGACGCGCGCAAGCGCCTGGAGGCCATCGCCTCACTTGATGAACTGGGCGCAGGCTTCACCCTGGCCACGCACGACCTGGAAATCCGCGGTGCCGGCGAGCTTTTGGGCGAAGGCCAGTCGGGCCAGATCGCCGAGGTCGGCTTCTCGCTCTACACCGAGCTGCTGGAGCGTGCGGTGCGCTCGATCAAGCAGGGTAGGATTCCGGACCTGGACGATGCCGACCGCCACGGCGCGGAGGTCGAGCTGCACATTCCCGCGCTCATTCCCGACGACTACCTGCCCGACGTGCACACCCGCCTGACGCTCTACAAGCGCATCGCCTCCGCGCCCGATGCCGAGGCGCTGCGCGAACTGCAGGTCGAGATGATCGACCGCTTCGGCCTCCTGCCCGACCCGCTCAAGAACCTCTTTGCCGTGGCGGAACTGCGCAACGCGGCGACCGCGCTCGGTGTGCGCAAGCTGGAGCTGGGCGAGCGCGGCGGCCGTATCCGGTTCGTGCCGCAGCCGAAAATCGACCCCATGACCATCATCCGCATGATCCAGGGCCAGCCCCGCGTCTTCCAGATGGACGGCCCCGACAAGCTGCGCCTGAAGCTGGAGCTGCCCGGTGCCACGGAGCGCCTGGCCGCAGCACGCGACCTGCTGCACGCCTTCGGCGGCAAGCCGCCGGGTGGGTGAGGGCGTGCGGGGCTGACCTGGAGCTGCACGGCGCGACGACCGCGCCCTTTTCGCCCATCCACTCGGCTACAATTCCGCCGTTTTGTGCCTCCGGAGCCGAACATGAACGCCCCCGCCGCGCCGAAGTATCGCCGCATCCTGTTGAAACTCAGCGGCGAGGCGCTGATGGGCGCTGCCGATTACGGCATCGACCCCGAAGTGCTCGGACGCCTGGCGCGCGAGATCGTCGAACTGCAGAACGACGGCGTGGAAGTGGGCCTGGTGATCGGCGGCGGCAACATCTTCCGCGGTGCCGGCCTCGCCTCGGCCGGCATGGATCGCGTCACCGGCGACCATATGGGCATGCTGGCCACCGTGATGAACGCGCTGGCGATGCAGGACGCGCTGGAAAAGCTCGGTGCCCGCGCCCGGGTGATGAGCGCGATCAAGATCAACGAGGTCTGCGAGGACTACATCCGCCGGCGCGCCATCCGTCATCTGGAGAAGGGCCGCATCGTGCTGTTCGCGGCCGGCACCGGCAACCCGTTCTTCACCACCGATTCGGCCGCCGCGCTGCGTGCGGTGGAAGTCGGTGCCGAACTCCTGCTCAAGGCGACCAAGGTCGACGGCGTCTACGATGCGGATCCGAAGAAGAAGAAGGACGCGCGCCGCTTCGAGCACCTGTCCTACGACGAGGTCATCTCCCGCGATCTGCAGGTGATGGACACCGCCGCGATCGCGCTGTGCCGCGACTACAACCTGCCGCTGCGCATCTACGACATCACCCGCCCCGGCGACCTCAAGCGCATCGTGCAGGGCAAGGCCATCGGCACCCTCGTGCACGGGCGCAGCTGAGCGCCCGGGATCGGAGCTCCACGCGTGCGGGCGCGCCGCGGTGTGGCGGGTTTCGCCTATACTTCCCGATTGCCCATCCCATTCGACCGGAACCCGGCCCATGCTCAACGACATCAAGAACGACACCCAGGCCCGCATGGCCAAGTCCATCGACGCGCTGCGCTTCGAACTGGCCAAGGTCCGCACCGGGCGCGCCAGCAGCGCGCTGGTAGACAACCTCAAGGTGGTGTACTACGGCTCGGACATGCCGCTCTCGCAGGTGGCCACGGTGGCGGTGACCGATGCGCGCACGCTCACGATCACGCCCTGGGAAAAAGGCATGGTCGGTGCGGTCGAAAAGGCGATCTACGCCTCCGACCTCGGCCTCACGCCGAACACCGCCGGCACCGTGATCCGCAGCAACCTGCCGCCCCTCACCGAGGAGCGCCGCCGCGAACTGGCCAAGCACGTGCACGGTGAAGGCGAGAACTCCAAGGTGGCGATCCGCGGCGTGCGGCGCGACGCGCTGCAGCAGGTGAAAGAGCTGCAGAAGGCCAAGTCAATCAGCGAGGATGAAGAGCGCCGTGCCGAGGAAGACATCCAGAAGCTCACCGACCGCTTCGTGAAAGACGTCGATGCCGTGGTCAAGGCCAAGGAAGACGAGCTGATGGCGGTGTGACCGGGGCCGGGAATCGATAATCCATGAACGGAAATGGAAAGCGGTGAGCGGGTTCCCGCTGAAACCGATGCCGCCCAACGCTGCGGGTGCTGCTTGAACGATTCCCCATTCCCCATTCCCGATGCCGCACGGCCGCGCCATATCGCAATCATCATGGACGGCAACGGGCGCTGGGCAAAGGCGCGGCATCGGCCGCGCAGCCTCGGCCACCGCGCCGGCGCGCGCGCGGCGAACCTGTGCATCGACGCCTGCCTGGACGCCGGCATTCCGGCGCTGACCCTGTTCGCGTTCTCGCGCGAAAACTGGCAGCGCCCCGATGAGGAAGTCGGCGCGCTCATGCAGCTGTTCCTGCGCGCGCTGGACCGGGAAGTCGACGAGCTGAACCGGCGCGGGGTGCGGCTGCGCTTCATCGGCGAGCGCGATGCCTTCAGTCCGGACATCCGCGAGCGCATGGCGCGCGGCGAGGCACTGACCCTGCGCAACACGCGCCTTCACCTGACCATCGCGGCCGACTACAGCGGCCGCTGGGATCTGGTGCAGGCGGCGCGGACCCTGGCCCGGCAGGTGGCGGGCGGCTCGCTTTCGCCCGAGGCCATCGACGAGGCGCGTCTGGGTGCGGCGCTCGCGCTGTCCGATCTGCCCGAGCCGGATCTCTTCATCCGCTCCGGCGGCGACATGCGCATCAGCAACTTCCTGCTGTGGCAAGTGGCCTACTGCGAGCTGTATTTCACCGACACCCTGTGGCCGGATTTCGACGCGGCGGAGCTGCGGCGCGCACTCGATGCGTTTGCGCAGCGCGAGCGCCGCTTCGGTCGAACCTCGGAACAGCTCGCCATGGAGGCCTCGCCATGAGGCAGCGCGTCATCACCGCACTTGTGCTCGCACCGGCGGTCGTCGCCGGCATCCTGCTGCTGCCACCGGGCCCACTCATGGCACTGGTCGCCGCGGCGCTGCTCGCCGGCCTGTGGGAGTGGACGCGGCTGATCGGGTTCACCGCCCCCGTGGCCCGCGCGCTGATCCTGCTCGCCCATGCGGCGGCGATGGCGTGGCTGGCGCGATTCGGCTGGTCGGCACTGTTTCCCTGGGTCGCGCTGGCCGGAACGCTCTGGTGGCTGTGCGCAATGGCCTGGCTGCGCCAGCCGACGCTGGCCAAGGCAGCGACGCCCGGCAACCGCGCGCTGAAGCTGATGATCGGCACGCTCCTGGTCGTGCCCACCTGGTGCGCGTTTGCCCTGCTGCACGCGGACGCGCCGATCTGGGCGCTCTATGCGCTGCTGCTGGTGTGGGCGGCCGACACCTTCGCATTCTTCGCCGGACGACGCTTCGGCGGCCGCAAGCTCGCGCCCGCCATCAGCCCCGGCAAGACCTGGGCCGGGTTCTGGGGCGGGCTGTTCGGCGTGCTGGTGCTGGCGCTGGCGATGGCACCCCTGCTAAGCGTGTCGCTGCGCGAGCTGCCGCTGCTGCTTGCGGTCAGCCTCATCGCCAGCCTCGCCTCGGTGCTGGGCGATCTGTTCGAAAGCGTGATCAAGCGTCAGGCCGGGGTCAAGGATTCGGGCCGCCTGCTGCCGGGACACGGCGGCGCGCTGGATCGCATCGACAGCCTGCTCGCCGCGCTGCCGGTACTGGCCATCCTCAAGGCGTGGTTCGGGCTGTGAGGCGAATCGCGATCCTGGGGGCCACGGGATCCATCGGCGGCAGCGTGCTGGATGTCGTCGCGCGCCATCCGCAACGGTTTCGCGCCAGCGTGCTGAGCGCCAACGAAAACGTCGACGCGCTGGTCGCGCTGTGCCGCCGCTTTCAGCCGGATGTGGCCATCATCGCGCGGGAAGACCGGTATGCCGCGCTGCGCGACGCGCTGGCACAGGCGTCGCCCGCGACGCGCCCGATGGCGGGAATCGCGGCGCTGGCGGACGTCGCCGCGTCCGAGCTGTGCGATACCGTCGTTGCGGCCATCGTCGGTGCCGCCGGCCTGGGCTCGACGCTGGCCGCGGCGCACGCGGGAAAGCGCATCCTGCTGGCCAACAAGGAATCCATCGTGGTCGGCGGCGCCCTGCTGATGCAGGCGGTGCGCGCTTCGGGTGCCCGGCTTCTGCCGGTCGACAGCGAGCACAACGCGCTTTACCAGTGCCTTCCCGAACCGGCGATCGGGGGCGCGATGCGGCCCGAGGTGCGACGCCTGGTGCTGACCGCCTCGGGCGGCCCCTTCCGCGGCTGGAGCCGCGAGCAGCTCGCCCCGGTCACGCCCGAACAGGCCTGCGCCCACCCCAACTGGCGCATGGGCCGCAAGATTTCGGTGGACTCGGCCACGCTCATGAACAAGGGGCTGGAGGTGATCGAGGCGCACTGGCTGTTCGATGCTCCACCGGAGCGCATCGAGGTCGTCGTGCATCCGCAGAGCATCGTGCACTCGCTGGTGCAGTACACCGACGGATCGACCCTGGCCCAGCTCGGCAATCCGGACATGCGCACCGCGCTGGCCTACGGACTCGCCTGGCCTGAACGGATCGAGGCGGGCGTCCCGGACCTCGATCTCGCCGCGGTGGCCCGGCTCGACTTCCAGCCGCCGGACGAAGTGGCCTTCCCCTGCCTGCGCCTGGCGCGCGAGGCGCTGCGCGAGGGTCCGGCAGCCACCACCATCCTCAATGCGGCCAACGAAGTGGCGGTTTCAGCCTTTCTTCAGGGACGGCTGAGTTTCCTAGGCATCGCGGCGCTGCTGGAATCCACCCTGACCAGGCTGCACGAACGCGAGGCGGCGGATGTTCCGGCACTGCTGGACATTGACGCGCGCGCGCGCCGGACGGCGCTTTCCCTGATCACCGACGAGGCATTCTGATCATGTCCCAGTACGCAGGCTGGATCTGGTGGCTGATCGTCAGCCTCGGCATCCTCGTCACCTTCCACGAGTTCGGCCACTACTGGGTGGCGCGACGCTGCGGGGTGAAGGTGCTGCGCTTCTCGGTGGGCTTCGGCCGGCCGATCTGGCGTCGCACCGCGCGCAGCGGCACCGAATACGTGGTCGGCTGGATCCCGCTCGGCGGCTACGTTCGCATGCTCGACGAGCGCGAGGGCGACGTTCCCGAGCACCTCCTGTCACAGGCCTTCAATCGCAAGAGCGTCTACCAGCGCATCGCCGTGGTCGCGGCCGGTCCCATATTCAACCTCATCCTGTGCATCGTCCTGCTGTGGGCGATGTTCGTGATCGGCAAGGCCGACTTCCTGCCGCTGGTCGGTCAGGCGCAGGGGGTCGCGGCGCAGGCCGGGCTGCGCCCGGATGATCGCATCCTCGCCGTCGACGGACAGCGCGTGGACACCTGGACCCACGTCCAGATGGCGCTGGCCACCGCCGCCGTCGACCAGCGCCCGATCCAGCTGGAAGTGATGCGCGGCAACGGCGACAGCGCGCAGCTTCGCCTCGATCTCGAAAACCTCTCGCCCGCGCCCAAGCCGGCGGCGGTGCTGCGGGACATCGGACTGGTTCCGCGCCAGTTCCTGCTGCCGCCCCGGGTCGGCGGCGTCACCGCGGACGGTGCTGCCGCGCGCGCCGGGCTGCAGGCAGACGATCGCCTGCTCATGGTCGGCACCCGGAGCCTGCGAAGCTGGGACGAAATCGGCGCGGCGGTTCAGGCCCAGGCACGCGAGGACGCTCCGCTGGCCATCGTGTTCGAGCGCGACGGCACCCGCCACGAGGCCCGAGTCCAGCCCGCGTATGACGCCAGCGCCGATCCCCCGCGCTGGCTGCTGGGCATCTCGGCGCCGCGCGTGGCGGTGGAGTACGACGCCCTGCTGCGTTTCGGGCCGATCGACGCCGTCGGCGCGGCGCTGGACGAGACCTGGCGCCTGACCGGCGCAACGCTCGGCATCGTCTGGCGCATGGTGCGCGGCGCGGTGTCGCTGGAGAACATCAACGGCCCGATCTCGATCGCCCAGTACGCCAGCGCCTCGGCCCAGCTCGGCCTGGCATGGTTCCTGTCCTTCCTGGCCATGCTCAGCCTCAGCCTCTGCATCATGAACCTGCTGCCGATTCCCATCTTGGACGGCGGTCACCTCCTGTATTACCTTATCGAGATGGTCAAGGGCAGCCCGGTCAGCGAGCGCACGATGATCGCCGGCCAGTTCGTGGGCATGGTCCTGCTGGTGGGGCTCATGGGTCTGGCGTTCTACAACGATATCCTGCACCTGGTGTCGTCCTGACCGCCCGCCATTCGCCCACCGACGACGACGAGGACCATGTGCAAGGATCTTCCCTCATGACCCGCCCCACGAGCGGCCGGTATCCGGTCCGCTGCGGGTCGCCCTGTCTCCTTCGTTCCGTTGCCTGCACGCGGTGCCAGCGCGCCGCCTCTACCCGGATGTCCCCATGAAGCGTATTGCTGTCGCTGCACCACTGCTCGCCTCGCTGGCACTGGCCACGCCGATCCACGCGCAAAGCCTGCCCGCCCAGCCGTTCGAGCCGTTCACCATCAGCGACATCCGCGTCGACGGCCTGCAGCGCATCTCCGCCGGCACGGTCTTCACCTACATGCCGCTCGAGCGCGGCGACCACGTCGACCAGGCGGCGGCCGCGCGCGCCATCCGGGCGCTGTTCCGCACCGGCTTCTTCAACGACATCCGCCTCGAGCGCCAGGCCGACATCCTGGTGGTGACGGTGCAGGAGCGTCCCGCGATCAACAAGATCACCCTGGTCGGCAACAAGGACATCAAGACCGAGGAGCTGAACAAGAACCTCAAGGAAATCGGCCTGGCCGAAGGCGAGACCTTCGACCGCCTCCAGCTCGAACGCGTGGTGCAGGAGCTGACCCGCGCCTACAACAACCGCGGCAAGTACAACGTCGCGGTGCAGCCCTCGGTCACCCCGCTCGACCGCAATCGCGTGGACGTGCAGATCGACATCAAGGAAGGCAAGGCTGCCAAGATCCGGCATATCAACATCGTCGGCAACGAAACCTTCGAGCAGGACGAACTGCGCAAGGGGTGGGAGTCCAACACCACCAACTGGAAGTCCTGGTACAAACGCGACGACCAGTACTCGCGCGAAAAGCTGTCGGGCGACCTGGAAAAGCTCAATTCCTATTACCTGGACCGCGGTTACGTGGACTTCGACGTGGAATCGACCCAGGTTTCCATCAGCCCCGACCGCCGCGACATGTACCTGAGCGCGAACGTGCACGAGGGCGAGACCTACACCATTTCCGAAGTCATCGTCACCGGCGACACGATCATTCCCCATGAGGAAATGGAGCGGCTCGTGCTGGTCCGCCCCGACACGATCTTCTCGCGGCGGCTGCTGGAAATCACCTCCGATGCGATGACCGCGCTGCTGGGCAACATCGGCTACGCCTTCGCCAACGTCACGCCGGTGCCCGAGGTGGATCGCGAGAATCGCAAGGTCAAGATCAACTTCTACGTGGAGCCCGGCAAGCGCGTCCAGGTGCGCCAGGTCCGCTTCGTGGGCAACACCCGAACCGGCGACGAGGTGATGCGCCGCGAACTGCGCCAGTTCGAAGGCAGCTGGTACTCGCAGTCGGCGATCGACCGCTCCAAGATCCGCCTCAACCGGCTGGGCTTCTTCAGCGAAGTGGAGATCGAGACGCCCGCGGTGCCGGGTACCGACGACCAGGTCGACGTGGTGTTCAAGGTGACCGAGACCACCTCGGGCAGCTTCATGGTGGGCCTGGGCTATTCACAGCTCGCCGGCCTCATCACCTCGCTCTCGGTCAGCCAGAACAACTTCCTCGGAACCGGCAACCGCATCGGCGTGGCGATCCAGAACAACGCCTACTCCAAGCGCTACGACATCAACTACTTCGACCCCTACTACACCCGCGAGGGCGTCTCCGTCGGATACAACCTGACCTACTACGAACTGGACCAGTCCAACTTCAACATCGCGACCTACTACGCCGATCGCGGCTCGGCGCGCGCCATTTTCGGCCTGCCGCTGTCCGAAACCGACTCCGTGGGCCTGAGCTTCGGCATCGACTACAACACCATCCGGCCGGTCGAGGGTTACACCGCGCAGCCGATCGTGGACTACATCGACGCCCTCGGCCAGCGCACCTTCCACGCCTGGCGCACCGAGCTTTCCTGGGCGCGCGATTCGCGCAACGCCTACTGGAATCCGACCCGCGGCACCTACCAGCGCGCGGCAGCCGAGCTGACCCTGCCCGGCTCCACCGTCGAGTACTACAAGTTCAACTACCAGTTCGCCCGCTACTGGCCGGTGCATCGCGCCCTGGTGCTCCTGACCAGCGCGGAGATCGGCTACGGCGATTCCTACGGCGATCGCGTGGAGCGGGTGATCTACAACGAAGACGGCACCGTGGCGCGCGAAGTGGTCGCCGACGGCCTGCCGTTCTTCGAAAACTTCTACGCCGGCGGCGTGCGCTCGATCCGCGGCTTCGAGGACAACACCCTGGGGCCATGGGCCACCGCGGAACTGAGCAACTGGCGCCAGCCGCTGGGCGGCGCGCTCAAGACCACCGGCTCGTTCGAAGCCATCTTCCCGACCCTGTTCGACACCGACAAGACGCGCCTGTCCGCCTTCATCGACTTCGGCAACGTCTATCGCAGCGCCAACGACTTCGAGTTCCGCGAATTCCGCGGATCGGCCGGCGTGTCCCTGCAGTGGCAGGCTCCGGTCGGGCCGATCGTGCTGAACTTCTCCTATCCGTTCATGTCCGACCGGGATGACCGTACCGAGCGGCTGCAGTTCTCCTTCGGATCCCAGTTCTGAGCACGGACCGGACGGAGTTGCGCCCATGCTGCCGCCCGCCTCCAACCGCCTGCCGCCACCGCGGATGGGACGCATTTTGGCGGTGCTGCTGGCGTGCCTCCTGGGCCTGAGCACGCATCCGTCACTGGCCCAGTCGGTCCGGATCGGCTATGTGGACATGCAGCGGCTGCTCGTCAGCGCACCGCAGATCATCGCGGCGCGCGGCAAGATGCAGAAGGAGTTCGATGCGCGCGACGCCGAGCTGCGCGTGGACGAAGCCCGGCTCGCCGAGCTGGAGCTGCGCGCCGGCAGCGCAGCCGCGCCGGAAGACCGCGACGGACTGAAGCGTCAGGCCGACGCGCTGCGCCGCTCGATCGAGCGCACCCGCGAGCGCCTGCGCGACGAGCTCAATGCCAGGGTGGACGAAGAAACCGAGCGCGCCTGGCCGCTGATCAACGACGCCATCGCCGAGCACGGGCGCGCGCAGGGCTACGACCTGATCGTGACCAGCCCGGTGGCCTACGTCAGCGGGCGCATCGACGTGACCGATGACGTCCTGGCCCTGCTGCGGCGCCAGCAGCAGGACGGAACCCGCTGACTTGGACACGCCGACCTTCACCCTGGGCGAGCTGGCGCAGCGTTTCGGGCTGGAGCTGCGCGGCGATGCGTCGCGCGCGATCACCGGCGTCGCCACCCTGGCGTCCGCCAATGCGAACCAGCTCGGATTCCTGGCCAATCCGCGCTACCGCCGCGAGCTGGCCGCCACGCGAGCTGGCGCGCTGGTGCTGCGCGCGGACGCGGCCGCCGGCTGGGCGGGCGATGCGCTGGTGGCGCGCGATCCCTACGCCAGCTTCGCCCGCATCGCGGCGCTGTTCGAGCCACGCGAACCATTCGCGCCCGGGGTCCACCCGAGCGCCGTCATAGCGCCCGATGCGGTAATCGATCCGGACGCACACGTTGGCGCACACGCAAGCGTCGGCGCGCGCAGCCGCGTGCTGCGCGGTGCCCGCATCGGGCCGGGCTGCGCGATCGGCGCGGACTGCGTGGTCGGCGAAGACTGTGAACTGGTGGCGCGCGTCACCCTGGTCACGCGCGTGCGCCTCGGCGCACGGGTCCGCATCCACCCCGGCGCGGTGCTGGGGGCCGACGGCTTCGGACTGGCGATGCACGAGGGCCGCTGGATCAAGGTGCCGCAGCTGGGCGGTGTGCGCATCGGCGACGACTGCGAGATCGGTGCCAACACCACCATCGACCGCGGCGCGCTCGAGGACACCGTGCTGGAGGAAGACGTGCGTCTGGACAACCAGATCCAGATCGCCCACAACGTCATCATCGGTGCACACACTGCGATGGCGGGCTGCGTCGCGGTGGCGGGTTCATCCCGCATCGGCCGCTACTGCCTGATCGGCGGTGCCGCCGGTATCGCCGGCCATATCGAGATCGCCGACCGGGTGACCGTGCAGGCGATGAGCTTCGTCACCCGCTCCATCACCGCGCCAGGCGTGTACGGATCCGCCGTCCCCGCGCGCGACGCGCGGGCCTGGACCCGCACCCTGGCGCGGCTGAACCGGCTGGACAGGACGCCCGCGGGCTGATCCCGGAGCTTGCCAGGGTTTCAGCCGCGAAACCGCCATGCGATCATGCCGCGCCGCTCGCCTCAGGCGCGCCTGATGTCGCACAGGAGTATTCAGCCGATGACAAAACCTTCCGCCGCCGTGGCGCTTCCCGTTGATGTGACCCGCATCCAGGCCCTGCTGCCGCACCGCTTCCCGTTCCTGCTGGTGGATCGCGTGGTGGCGCTGGTTCCGCATCAGCGCCTGACCGCGATCAAGAACGTCTCGATCAACGAACCCTTCTTCCAGGGCCACTTTCCCGGCCATCCGGTGATGCCCGGGGTCCTGATCGTGGAGGCCATGGCGCAGGCCTGCGGCCTGCTCACGCGGCTCTCGGAAGATCCCGACAGCGGCAAGGAGCCGGCACCCTCGTACCTGGTCAAGGTCGACAAGGCACGCTTCTCGCGCATGGTCGGCCCCGGCGACCAGCTGGTGCTGGAGGTGGAACAGAAGCGCATGCTGCGCCGTATGGGCCTGTACGAATGCCGTGCGCTGGTGGACGGCACCGAAGTAGCCTGCGCGGAAATCCTCTGCGCCGAACGGGACAAGTGAGCATGGCCGATGCGCGCATCCATCCGACGGCGCTGGTCGATCCCGCAGCCACGCTGGGCGCGGGCGTCGAGATCGGCCCGTTCTGCGTGATCGGGGCGGAAGTCCGCATCGGTGAAGGCACGCGCATCGGCCCGCATTGCAGCATCGACGGCCCGACCCGGATCGGGCGCGACAACGTGTTCCACGGCCACGCCGCGATCGGCGGCGAGCCGCAGGACAAGAAGTACCGCGGCGAGCGGGTCGAACTGGAGATCGGCGACGGCAACGTGGTGCGCGAGTTCGTCACCATCAACCGCGGCACCGGCGAGGGCGGCGGCATCACCCGCGTCGGGAACCGCAACTGGATACTGGCCTACTGCCACATCGCGCACGACTGCCGCATCGGCAGCGACTGCGTGTTCTCCAACAACGCCACGCTCGCCGGCCATGTGACCATCGGCGACTTCGTGATCCTCTCCGGCTTCGCCGGCGTGCACCAGTTCTGCCGCATCGGTGCCCACGCCTTCATCGGCATGGGTGCCTTCGTCAACGGCGACGTGCCGCCCTTCCTGATGGTGGCGCAGGAGAAGTACGCCCGTCCGCGCGGCATCAATGCCGAAGGCCTCAAGCGCCGCGGCTTCGACGCCGAGCGCATCGCCGCGATCAAGCGCGCCTACCGCGCGCTCTACCTGGGCGAAGCGAAACTGGACGAGGCCAAGGGCACGCTTGCGGAAATGGCCGGTTCGAGCGAAGACGTGCGCGCCATGCTGAGCTTCGTCGAGGGCGCGGAGCGTCCGCTGTTGCGTTGATGGGCGGGAATCGGGAATCGGGAATCGGGAATCGCGCGAACCGGCTTCGGATCGCGCTGTGCGCGGGTGAAGCTTCGGGTGACCTGCTGGGCGCGGGGCTGGTGGCGCGGCTGCGCGAGCGTTTTCCCGATGCGCAGTTTGCCGGCATCGGCGGGCCGAAGATGCGCGCCGCAGGCTTCGAGGCCTGGCACGACTGCTCGGAACTGGCGGTCATGGGGCTGGCCGAGGTGCTGGGGCACCTGCCGCGCCTGCTGCGCCTGCGCCGGAATTTCCGCCGCCGCCTGCTGGCGTGGAAGCCCGATGTCTTCATCGGCATCGATGCGCCCGACTTCAACCTCGGCGTCGAGCGCTGGATGAAGGATCGTGGTTTTCGCACGGTTCACTACGTCAGCCCGTCGGTCTGGGCCTGGCGCGCGGGACGCGCGGCGAAGATCGGGCGCAGCGCGGATCGGGTGCTGTGCCTGTTCCCGATGGAACCGCCGATCTACGCGCGCCACGGCGTCGATGCGCGCTTCGTCGGCCACCCGATGGCCGATGCGATGGCGCTGGAGCCGGACCGCGCCGGCGCGCGCGCCGGGCTCGGCCTGGCGGCGGATGCGCCGGTACTCGCCGCGCTGCCCGGCAGCCGCCGGAGCGAGATCGAGCGCCTCCTGCCGGTCTTCCTCGATGCCCTGTCGCGCATTGCCGGGAGCGTGCCCGGCCTGGTCACGGTGATTCCCGCCGCCAACGCCGCCTGCCGCACGCAGATCGAGGCGATGCTGGCGCAGCGGACGGCGCTGCCGACGGTGCACCTCGTCGACGGGCGCGCCGGCGAGATCATGGTCGCCTCCGACGTGGTGCTGCTGGCTTCCGGCACGGCCACGCTCGAAGCCCTGCTCGCCAAGCGTCCGATGGTGGTGGCCTATCGCATCGCCGGGCTGACCTACGCCATCGTCAAGGGCCTGGGCCTGCTCAAGACCGATCGCTACAGCCTGCCCAACGCGCTCGCCGGCGAGGCCGTGGTGCCTGAACTGATGCAGGCCGACTGCACCCCGGAAAAAATCGCCGCCGCGGTGACCGACTGGTTCGCCCAGCCTCAGCGCATCGCCGCGCTGGAGCCACGATTTGCGCGCATCCACGCCGAACTGCGCCGCGATGCCTCGAACGCGGCCGCGGCGGCGGTTGCGGAACTGCCCGGTCTTTCTCCCTCTCCCCTCGGGAAAGGGCCGGGGTGAGGGTCGAATGATGCCACGATCCTCCAGCGCCTCCCCATCCGATGAACCGCATGTCGCCGGCGTGGACGAGGCCGGCCGCGGCCCGCTTGCAGGCCCGCTGGTGGTGGCCGCGGTGATCCTGAATCCCGCGCGGGAAATCCCCGGCCTGGGCGACTCCAAGGCGCTGAGCGCAAAGCGCCGCGACGCCCTGTTCGACCTGATCCAGGAACGCGCGCTGGCCTTCTGCGTCCAGGTCATCGACGTCGAACGCATCGATGCGATCAACATCTTCCAGGCCACGATGGCCGGCATGCGCGAAAGCCTGTGCGGCCTGCCGATTCCGGCGGCCTTGGCGCGCATCGACGGCAACCGCCTGCCGCCCGACCTGCCCTGTCCCGCCGAGGCCTGGGTCGGCGGCGACGCGCGCGATGCCGCCATCGGTGCCGCATCGATCCTGGCCAAGGTCACCCGCGACCGCCTGCTTCTGGCACTGGACGCGCGCTGGCCGCAGTACGGCTTCGCCCGCCACAAGGGCTACGGCACCGCCGAGCACCTCGCCGCGCTGCGCCAACACGGCCCCTGCCCCGAACACCGCCGCAGCTTCGCGCCGGTACGGCTGTGCGCCGAGCGCGACCTGTTCGGTTGACATTTGACGTGGAGGGGGGAGTAATGATCCCTGCCACAGGGGTCAACGCGAACAATCGGCGAATGTCCGATTACCGCCTGAGGAGTTCTTTGATGAAACGATTTCATGTCGCTGCATTTGCCTTGCTCCTGGCGTTGCCGGTCATCGCCAACGCCCAAATCCAGGTGCCGCCCGCCGATGAGCTTGGAGCCATTGCCTGGAACAGCATGGCGGCGCGCTCGGGCGAGCAGGCGCTTCCCACCCAGCGCCGATCTTCGGTGGAGCGAACCATCCACACCTCGGCACCGGGCGGCACGCTTTCGGTCACGTTCGGAGCTCAAGGCGGTGAAACCACCTGGACTCTTCGCGGCTATGCGTGGCAGCGAGATGTCCCGGTGGATGAAGCAGAAGTTGCTGCGCCGGAAGCTGCCACCTCCGGGAATGACGCGCCGGAAAACCCGGATCCGGCTCCTCCCACGCACCATGGCACCCCCGGCGACACGTCCACCAACGTGTTCCAACTCGGTCAATGGCGCTACACCGTCAAGTACAGCTACGGCGTGAGGGATGGCGTTCCGGGCTGGCACGTCGACAGCATCGAGTCGATCTACAACCCCACGCCCCCACCAGGCCCCATCTACCATCAGGAAAAATGAGTTCGCGGCACATCGTTGCAACATCACAGCGACGGGCAGCCAATGGCTGCCCGTCGCGTTTGAGCCTGATGGCTCCCGACCTGTCCGCCTCGACCGGCTGGCACGCTGTCCGGGCGCGCTTCAACGGCACAACCGCCCGACGATTGCGGCACTGCACAATCGTCGCGGCGACTGATAGGATCGGGCTTCCCTTTCCCTCCGAATGCCCGTCATGTGCTCGATCCTCGGCATCCTCGACCTGAAATCCGATCCCGTCGCCCTGCGCGCGCAGGCGCTGGAGCAGTCGCGCACGATGCGCCACCGCGGGCCGGACTGGTCGGGCATCTATGACGATGCGCGCGCCATCCTGGTGCACGAGCGCCTGGCCATCGTCGGCGTGGACTCGGGCGCGCAGCCGCTGCGCAGCCCGGACGGCTCGCTGGTGCTGGCGGTGAACGGGGAGATCTACAACCACCGCGCGCTGCGCCAGCAGCACGAGGCCGGCTACGCCTTCCAGACCCATTCGGACTGCGAGGTGATCCTGCCGCTGTATCTGGCCGGCAGCGATGCCGATTCGGTGTCGAACTGGCTGAACCGGCTGGAAGGCATGTTCGCCTTCGTGCTCTGGAATGCGGATCGCGGCACCTGGCTGGTGGCGCGCGATCCCATCGGCATCATTCCGCTCTATTACGGGCACGATGTCCACGGCAACCTGCACGTGGCCTCCGAGCTCAAGGCGCTGGCCGGGATCTGCCGCGAGGCCAGGGAGTTTCCGCCCGGCCACTTCTGGCGCAGCGGTGACGCCGAACCGGTGCGCTACTACGCGCCGCGCTGGCGCGACTACGCCGCCGTGGCCGGTGCCGAATCCGACCGCGGCAAGCTGCGCCACGCGCTCGAATCGGCGGTGCGCAGCCACATGATGAGCGATGTGCCCTACGGCGTGCTGCTGTCCGGCGGCCTGGACTCCTCCCTGGTCGCCGCGATCGCCAAGAAGTACGCCGCCCGGCGCGTGGACGAGGACGGCCGCACCGAGGCATGGTGGCCGCAGCTGCACACCTTCGCCATCGGCCTGCGTGAATCGCCCGACCTGCGCCATGCCCGCGACGTGGCCGCGCACATCGGCACCGTGCACCACGAACTGCACTTCACCGTGCAGGAGGGCATCGACGCGCTCTCGGACGTGGTCTACCACCTGGAAACCTACGACGTCACCACGATCCGGGCCTCCACGCCGATGTACCTGATGGCGCGCCGCATCCGCGCCATGGGCATCAAGATGGTGCTTTCGGGCGAAGGTTCGGACGAAATCTTCGGCGGCTACCTCTACTTCCACAAGGCACCCAATGCCCGGGCCCTGCACGAGGAAACCGTGCGCAAGCTCGATGCCCTGCACCTCTTCGACTGCCTGCGCGCCAACAAGGCGATGGCGGCCTGGGGCGTGGAGGCGCGCGTGCCCTTCCTCGACCGCGGCTTCATCGACGTGGCGATGAGCCTGGATCCGGAGGTGAAGCTCTCGGGCAAGGCGCGCGGCCGCATGGAAAAGCAGTTCCTGCGCGAAGCCTTCGCCGGCTACCTGCCCGACAGCGTACTGTGGCGGCAGAAGGAACAGTTCTCCGACGGCGTGGGCTATTCCTGGATCGACTCGCTCAAGGCCCACGCCGAGCAGCAGGTGAGCGAGGCGGAGTTGGCCAACGCGCGCTTCCGCTTCCCCTGCAACACCCCGCTCACCAGGGAAGCCTATTTCTATCGCACCCTGTTCGAAAAGCACTTCCCCCAGCCCTGGGCGGCGGAAACCGTGCCGGGCGGGCCGTCGGTGGCCTGTTCCACGGCGGCGGCGCTGGAGTGGGACGCCTCACTGAAGAACGTGATCGACCCTTCCGGGCGCGCGGTGCAGTCGGTACACAACGAAGCCTATTGAGGCCGCACGCCGATACGCTGGCGCTGCCGGCGTATCGGATTCCGCATCGGGCCGGCGCGACGCCGTGCCGGCGATCAGCGCAGGAACAGGTAGTAGGCCGCGGCAGCCGCGGCGGCAAGCGCCACCAGCGCGACCGCGATCCAGCCTGCGCCGGAGCCGCCCTTCGCCTCCTCGGGCTCATGGCCCTTGGCCAGGGTGGAAGTCGCAGGAATCTCGGCACCCGGTGCCACCAGCAGGAAGCGGATGTTGTCCAGCCGCAGCTCCTCGCCCGGCTTCAAGAGGCCCTGCTGCACGCGCTGGCCGTTGATGAAGGTGCCGTTGGACGAACCCAGGTCTTCCACCATCAGGCCCGCCGGCGTCGGCTTCACCTGCGCGTGCCGACGCGAAATTTCCTCGCTCGCGATGGCGATGTCGCAGTCGGACTGGCGTCCGATGGTCTGCAGGGTCAATACCGGGTACACCTTCCCGAACGCGGCCCCGGACACGCCGCGCAGGACGAAACGCGGCACCGCCATGCGCACGCGCGTGGCTCCCGTCTCATCCACCGCTGCCGGCCGCGACGGGGCAGGCGCAGCGCCCGCCTTCTCGATCGCGACAAGACGCGCCTGGACCGTGCCGAAGCCGATCAGGTCACCGGCCTTCAGCGCCGCAGTGGCACCGGCCGCCAGGGTCTGGCCATTGAGTGCGACGATCCCGTCCAGGGCGTGCACGTGGAGCACGTCGCCGTCGCGCGTCAGCTCGGCGTGCCGGACGACGATATCGGGGGCGGCAAGGACCACCGACGCCTCGGGATCACTTCCCACCAGTTGGGAACCCTGCCCGACCAGAACCTGCGGATGCTCGCCACCCGGAAAGAAAAGTTTCATTCGCCCCTCACCTTGATCACGGAATTTCACGCACCACGCGAAAGCCGATGGTATTGAATCCGGTGTCCGCCGGAAAGGCGCGCGTCGTTCCATCCGACACCGACGACGCCCAGCTGCCGCCTGACACCAGGCGCTCGCGGCAGGCACCGCCCACGCAGTCGGAAGTCCATTCGCGCACGTTGCCGCGGGTATCGCGCAAGCCGTTGGCCGCCGGCGCGAAAGCCATCACCGGCGACGTTTCCGCATGGCCATCGTCACAGCCTAGCGCATCCCTGCCGCCGTGGATCGCGCGATAGGCGGCATCGCGCCCGTTGGCGGTGCAATCATCGGCGCTGCCCACGCCCGCCGCCGCCAGCTCCGCGCTGGACGGCACGCGGTAGGCCCGCGCGCTCATCTGCGACAGCCAGCGCGCATAGTCATCGGCCATCGCCGCGGTGACGCACACCACCGGATGCGAGTCGCCCTGGGTGAAGCCCGGATCGAGGAAGGTGCGCTTGCGTGAGCCGCGGAACAGCGATTCGCGGTCGCGGCAGTTGGCCGGAAGGCTGCCAAAGCGGCCTTGGCCCACGCGCTCCCAGTAGTGACGGAACTCGCCCAGGGTGACCGGGCTGCGGCCGTAGGCCAGGGATCCGACCACAAGCATCTCCGGCCCGGCCCGCCCGTCCACGGTGTCGCGGAAGGCAAAGCCGTCACGACCGATCCGGCGCGCACGCGCCAGCCCTTGCTGCAGGGCCGACGAGTCGGGCGCAAGCGCCAGGCCGCGCTCGAAAACCAGCACGGCGCGCTCGCGGTCCCAGGCGGCAATCGCGACCTCACCCTCCTTGAGGGTGCGATCCAGCCACGCCTCGCGCCGTTCCGCCACGCCTGTCGCCACGTCCTCCACCCCGAACTCCACCGCCAACTCGCCGGCACGCTGCAGGTAGCCCAGCCAGAGCGAGGGATCCTCATCACCGGCCTGCTCGTCGGCCAGCGCCAGGTAGCGCTGCGCGATGCGTTCGATGCCGGCGCGCGCCTCGCGGTTGCCCGGCTCCTGCGCCTGCACCTGGCGATAGCGTTGCAGTGCGTTGTTGCCCGGCGGCGAGGTGTAGCGGCGCGCGGCGAAGTCGCGGCGCGCCTGCAGCAGCAGGGCACGTATCGGGTCTTCCACGCCCTGCGAGGACGCCAACACCGCAAGCTCGGCGGCTTCCTCGGCGCTCAGGCCGTCATCGCCGGCGTCCAGCCCGGCCTCCTGCACCAGCGCCGGTTCCGGTCCGGGCATCGCCGTCTCCGGCGCGACGGTGCTCCACGGCCGCCAGGCGAAGAGCGCCAGGATGCCGACCAGCCCGACAAGCGCGACGAACGGCCCGACCCAGCGCGGCCGGCCGGGCGCGCTCGCCTCGGCGTGCGCATCGGCCTGCAGCAGACCCGATTGCCGCCACGAGGGTTCCGCGATCACGGCGTCGTCGGAAAAATCCGCCGGCACCGGATGCTCACCGCTCGCCTGCGCCCGCCGCGCCCCGCTGGTGGCGCGAAGCGAGGGCGCAATCCGGCGCAGCATGTCGATGAACTGGGTGCAGTCCTGGAAGCGCTCATCGGGGTTCTTCGCCAGGCAGTGGTCGACCAGCGGCTGCCAGACCAGATACCGGGCCGGCAGCGGAGGCACCTGCTCGTGCACGTGCGCGTAGGCCACCGCGAAGGCGTCGCTGCCTTCGAACGGCGGTTTGCCGGTCAACGCCTCGTAGCACACCACGCCCAGGCTGTAGATGTCCGAACGCGGATCGACCTCGGCACCGCGCGCCTGTTCCGGACTCATGTAGTGGCTGGTTCCCACCGACAGGCCCGAAGCGGTGATGCGCGATGACACCGACATGGCCCGCGCGATGCCGAAATCGGTGAGCCGCGGGTTGTCCTCGGCGTCGAACAGGATGTTGGCCGGCGTCACGTCGCGGTGCACGTAGCCGCGCGCGTGGGCATAGCCCAGCGCATCGGCCACCGCCGCGAGCACCCGCACCAGTTCGGCCTGGTCGATGCCGCGCTCCAGGCGCGCGGCGAAATCGCCGTTCTCCAGCAGCTGCATCGAAAAATAGTGGCTGCCTTCCGGCGTCACACCGACTTCGTAGACCGGCACCACGTGCGGATGCTCCAGCGAGGCCAGCATGCGGGCCTCCTGCAGGAAGCGCTGCGCATTCACCGGCTCGGCCGCCAGCGCGGGATTGAGCACCTTCAGCGCGACCTCGCGGTCGAGCATCACCTGGCGCGCCCGGTAGACCGTCGCCATGCCGCCGCGCCCGATCTCGCAGATGACGCTGTAACCCGGAAAATCCAACGCCCTGCGCTCCCTGTCCTGGCACGCGGCCCACCGTCTGGCGGTGTGGCCCATGAACCCCACGAGTCGCGATTGTAGCGGGATGCGATGGATTCCCGACACGCGCCGGGCCGCGCACGGCAGCACCAGCGGGAACGCGACCGTCTCGCCGGACTTCGGCCCGCGTCTGTGCTAAAAAGGCGAACTGAAATGTCGCTGCCGAAAGACATCATGCCGCTGCGCGCCGTCCCTTGCCTGTTCCCCGCCGATGACGCGGACGACTTCCAGTTCTGCAGCACCTGCGCGTTTTCCAGCGCCTGCCGCGACCAGGGCTACGACAAGGCCGCGCTGCACGAGCTGGAGTGCCTGGTGGAACACATCGGCCCGTTCGAGGCCGGCGAATACCTGTTTCGCGAGGGTGAAACCTTCAATGCCATCGCTGCGGTGCGCACCGGCACGGTCAAGGCCTTCACCGTGGACGCCGCCGGGCGCGAACAGGTCCTTGGATTCTTCCTGCCGGGCGAGGTGATCGGCTTCAACGCCATCCACGATGCGCGCTTCCCCTGCAACGTGGTGGCGCTCGACACCGTGATGCTCTGCCGCTTCTCCTTTCCCTCGATATCCGCGCTCGCGGCGCGTACCAGCGCCCTGCAGGCGCAGCTCTTCCGCCTGCTCAGTCAGGACATCAAGAAGGCGGCACTGCTGGCGGGAGATTTCAGCGCCGACGAGCGCATGGCAGCGTTCCTGCTGGGCTTCTCGCACCACTACTCGGCGCGCGGCTATTCGGCCCACCGCTTCACCCTGGCGATGTCGCGCACCGATATCGCCAACTATCTGCGCCTGGCGGCGGAAACGGTGTCGCGGGTGATGCGCCGCTTCCAGGAGGATGGCCTGGTCAAGGTCAACCGGCGCGAGGTCGAACTGCTCGACCTGCCGCGCCTCGAGGCGCTGGCACAGCCGGTGCTGCGCGGCTGATCAGCCGAACCAGCCGAGCATGAATCCCAGCGGATGGTGCGCGCGCGCCACGCTGTACATGAATCCGAACGCCGCCAGCGCCGCAAGGTAGAAAGCGAACTTCGCGCGCCGTCCCCTGGCGCGGCGCAGCGCCAGCGTGCCCAGCACGACATAGACCAGCAGCATCGCCAGCTTCACCGCCAGCCAGGGCGTGGTGAAGGGGTTGAGGTGCAGCACCGCCAGCAGCATCAGCGCCGAAGTCAGCAGCGCGGTGTCGACGGTGTAGCTCAGGTAGCGCACCGGGGCCGACATGGCCCAGCGCTGGCCCAGCTGCACGAGCACGCCGCGCAGCGCGAACAGCCCGCCGCTGGCCAGCACGAAGCCGACGTGGGCCGCCTTGATCTGTGGGTAGTACTCGATCATTGCGTGGAAAGATCCGCGTCCGACGGGAAGCCGATCATTTTAACCGGGCCGGCCGTCGGCGCGCGGCCGCAGGTAGATCCAGCCATAGCGCAGCACCCAGGGCGCGAAGGCCACCAGCCAGCCGACCGCGGCCACGCGGAACCCGTCCCAGGGCGTGGGCAGGAGCTCCGCGAGCACCCGCGTCAGGGCCACGAGCTGGATGCAGACGAAGGCGAACAGCGCCACCGGCACCAGCACCAGCGGGCGGCCCGAATGGCCCTGAGAAACGCGCGTGACCATCGCCACCAGCAGGCTGCCGAACACCCCGATGGTGAGCGCGTGCAGCGGGGCCTTGCCGAGGATCAGGGCACCGTCGAACTGCAGCCACAGGCTCTGCGCCAGATACAGCGCAAGCGCCACCGGCAGCCAGGCGTAGCCCAGGAACAGCACCCGCAGGATGCCCGGTGCCCTGCCACGCGGCCACCACTTCCACAGGCACAGCAGCGCCAGCGCCAGCAGCGGCGCGTCCACCAGCCACAACCACTGCGGCAGGCTGAAAATCTCCAGCAGCGCATGGCCGAGCCACAGCGGCCACTGCGCCGCCAGCAGCCACATCGGCCGCCAGGCGCGGTAGCCGGGCACCACGTTGCCGGCGAAAAACGGGAACATGCGGTGCGCGACCGTCGCATAGATCGGCAGGAGCAGGCCGAACGCGCCCAGCCGTATGGCCGCCTGACCGATCTGCCAGTTGAAGGTGTGCAGGTAAACGGCAAATCCCCACAGCGCGACAAAGCCCAGCAGCAGCGCGCTGTAGCAGCTCACCGCATGCCAGGTCTTGAAGCGGTTGGCCACCAGCACCCGGCCCAGCACGACCAGTCCGTAGCCCCAGCCCAGGATCGTGGCCACGACGCCCAGGTGCAGGGCGTGGGAGCTGCCGGAAAAAGCCGCGACCAGACACAGGATCTGCCCGAGCAGCATGCCCAGGCCCACCGGAACATAGTGCCGACGGGTCGGTTCGGCCTGCCCCATCCAGCGCGGGAACACCGTGATGAGGAAGCCGAACATGAAGCTCGGCAGCATCTGGTACTGCAGGATGAACCCGTGCAGCCAGCCGCCGATCACCTGATCCACCGGCGTCGGCACGGTGTGGAACAGCCACCAGGTCCACCAGATCATCGCGGCCAGCACATTGAGGGCACCGGCGAGGAACAGCAGGCGATGGGGCGCGGCGGTCAGCACGGCCGGCAGGGAGAAGGATTGCGAATGCGTGTCATTGTTCATTCGCGAATTCTGGTCCCTCGCCCGTGCGCCCGCAATGACCTGGATCAGCGACGGCATGACCGCCCCGCTGCCACGGCGCGCCTGCCATCGGACCCGCTGCCCGGCATTGCCATGCCGGCCGCCCTCAGGCCAGCAGTTCGGCCAGACCGTCCAGCGCGGCCGCCACGGTCTGGCGTCGTACCGCCTCCCGGTCGCCATCGAAATGGAAGCGCCGGGCGCGCGGATAGCCACCGCGCCGCTTCCAGGCGATCCAGACCGTGCCGACCGGCTTCTCGGGCGTGCCGCCGCCCGGCCCGGCAATGCCGGTCACCGCCACCGCGAGCGTCGCACCGGAATGGATCAGCGCGCCGGACACCATTTCCAGCGCGGTTTCCTCGCTCACCGCGCCGTGGCGCATCAGCGTCTCCGGCCGCACCCCCAAAAGCCCCTGCTTGGCCTCGTAGCTGTAGGCCACCATGCCCGCCTCGAACCACTCGGAGCTGCCGGCCACGTCGGTCAGGACCTTGGCGATCCAGCCGCCGCTGCAGCTTTCCGCCGTCACCATGGACTGGCGCGCCACCAGCGCCGCCGCGCCCAGCGCGCGCGCCTGCGCCAGCAAATCGGCATCGGAAGGAATCGTCGTGCTCATCGGCGCAGGGTAGTGACGACCGCCGGGAAACGCCACGGCGCGCTCACGCGCTCCCGCCGATATCGACGCACAGGTATTTGATCAGGGTGTAATCGTCGAGGCCGTACTTCGAGCCCTCGCGCCCCATGCCCGACTGCTTGATGCCGCCGAACGGTGCCACGGCGGTGGAAATTAGGCCCGTGTTGACGCCGACGATGCCGCACTCCAGCGCCTCCGCCACGCGGAAGGCCCGCGCCAGGTCGCGGGTGTAGAAGTAGCCTGCCAGACCGGCCTGATCGTCGTTGGCCAACGCGATGGCCTCACGCTCGTCGCGGAACCGGAACAGCGGTGCCACCGGCCCGAAGGTTTCCTCGTGCGCGATGCGCATGGCCGGCGTCACGTCGAGCAGGACGGTCGGCTGGTAGAAGGTTCCGCCCAGGACGTGGCGCGCGCCGCCGAGCGCCAGGCGCGCGCCGCGCGCGAGCGCATCGGCGACGTGCGCCTCCACCTTGGCGAGCGCGGCAGCGCTGATCAGCGGTCCCTGATCCGTCGGCCCGGCCAGCCCGTCGCCCACACGCAGCGCGCGCACGGCGTCGACCAGCTTCAGGGCGAAGGACTCGTACACCGACTCGTGCACGAAAATCCGGTTGGCGCAGACGCAGGTCTGGCCCGAGTTGCGGTACTTGCTGGCGATCGCCCCTGCCACGGCGGCATCCAGATCGGCGTCCTCGAACACGATGAAGGGCGCGTTGCCGCCCAACTCCAGCGAAACCCGCTTGAGGCCGTCCGCGCACTGCGCCATCAGCCGCCGGCCGACCGCGGTCGATCCGGTGAAGCTCAGCTTGCGCACCGCCGGATGGGTCGTCAGCTCGATGCCGATGGCGGCGGCATCGCGGCCGGTGACGATGTTGAGAACGCCCGGCGGCAGGCCGGCGCGCTCGGCCAGCACGCCGAGGGCGAGCGCCGAGAACGGCGTCTCCAGCGCCGGCTTGCAGACCACCGTGCAGCCGGCGGCCAGCGCCGGACCGAGCTTGCGCGCAAGCATCGCGGAAGGAAAGTTCCACGGCGTGATCGCCGCCACCACGCCAACGGGCTGACGCAGCACCAGCAGGCGCTTGCCCGCCGCGTGGCCGGGAATGACATCCCCGTAGAGACGGCGCGCCTCCTCGCCGAACCACTCGATGAAGCTCGCCGCATAGGCCACCTCGCCGCGCGCCTCCGCCAGCGGCTTGCCCTGCTCGGCGGTCATCAGCACGGCGAGGTCGTCCTGATGCGCCATCATCAGATCGAACAACCGCCGCAGCACCTGCGCGCGCTCGCCGGCGGTGCGCGCCGCCCAGGCCGGAAACGCGGCCTGCGCGGCCTCGATCGCGCGGCGCGTTTCGGCCGCGCCCATGTCCGGCACCGTCGCCAGCAGCGCCCCCGTGGCCGGATTGCGCACTTCGCAGGCCTGGCCGCCGTCGGCCTGAATCCAGCGTCCGCCGACCAGTGCGCGCTGGCGCAGCAGGTCGGGATCACGCAGCGGCAGGGATGACGCGGGCACGACGTTCATGGATTGCTCCTGGCCGACAGCGCGGCAAACTTTGCCATCTCCCTACGGTAGCACCGCCACCGCGCGGCGGATGGACAGCGCCCTCCCCCCGTGTCAGGGTCACGCCCACCGCCTGCGCCAGATGCCATGCCCGAAGGCCCCGAAATCCGCCGCGCCGCCGATCGCCTGGCCGCCGCCGTCGCGGGCCAGGAACTGCGCCGCGCGGAGTTCGCCTTCCCGCAGCTCAAGCACTTCGAGCGCGAACTGCCCGGCGCGCGCATCACCTCCATCACGCCGCGCGGCAAAGCCCTGCTGACCGCGTTCGATTCGGGCTGGACGCTCTACACCCACAACCAGCTCTACGGCGTATGGAAGGTGGCGGCACCCGGCGAGCGCCCCGATACCGCGCGCAGCCTGCGGGTGGCGCTGGAAACCCCGCGCGCCGCGATCCTGCTCTACTCGGCCTCGGACATCGAAATGTGGCGCAGTGACGAGGTCGAAGCGCACCCTTTTTTGCAGAGCCTGGGGCCGGACGTGCTCGATCCCGCGCTCACCGTCGCCGAAGTGGCGGCGCGCCTGGACTCCCCCGCGTTCCGCCGCCGCGCCTTGGGCGGGCTGCTGCTCGACCAGGGCTTCCTTGCCGGGCTGGGCAACTACCTGCGCGCCGAGGTGCTGTGGGAAGCGGGCCTGCATCCCGCCGTGCGCCCCGGCGATCTGCTCCCCGCGCGGCGTGAGCGGCTGGCGCAGGCGCTGCTCTCGATTCCGCGCCTGAGCTATTCCACCCGCGGCATCGAGCCCGCGCCCGGGATGCGGCCAGATCTCGTCGCGCACGAGGGCGAACGCTTCCGCTTCCATGCATTCAAGCGCGAGGGCCAGCCCTGCGCGCGCTGCGGCACGCCGATCCGGCGCGGCAGCGCCCACTCCCGCCCGATGTTCCTGTGCCCGAACTGCCAGCCTGCGCCGGCAAGCGGCGGAGGCGCATGACCGGGCGCACCGGCAACAGCCTCAGCCAACCGGATCCACCACCAACCTGACGGCGGAGGACAATGCATTGCGAACAGCTTTGGTGGTAGCGTGCATGAGGGCACTTTCCGCGCTCCCGTTTACTGATGGCGAACATCCCCAGTCCGGCCCATCGAAGCCTGGCGGGACGCAAGAAGTGCATTCGCCCCTTCAACCCGACGCAGCTTCACGGCGCGGCGTGATTGATCATGCTGGCGGCAGCCAAACCATATCCATGATCGCAAAACATCCCCTCATCAGAACCGTCATCACTCACCGAAGGCAGAAACGATGAATCCATGTTTTCAGAACAGCATGCGGACCCGGTTTGCACGAAAATACCGGCTGGCAGCGCTCGCATTGATTCTGGCGTTCTCGGGAAACCCCCTTGCAAATGCACGGCAGTACGCCAGCGCCATAATCTCGGAATCGCATGCAACATCCTCATCGCACAGCATCGATTCCGACCCATCGACGTTTTCAGAGCTGGAGGCCGGAACGGGCATCATCATCGGCATCGGGAGCTACTCCGCTCATATCGAAATGAAATTCCCGGAGCCAGTTCCGGCAAACCAGACATCCTATGTCCGCATTGAAGCGCAAGACAATATCCTGCCGAGCCTGATGGGCGGGGAACTCGGCAATATTCTGGCAGGCATCAACGGGGTATCACTGACTGGAAACCAGGAATTTTCGGTGGAGGCGAAAAACGGGGCCGCCGTGGTGCTTTCGGGCAATTCCACCAACCCGATATCATTTTCAGGCGAGCGACTCAAGGTGGTCGTCGACGCCAACAACCACACGTATTTGGCCATTACACCAAACCAGTCCTACCAGAGCATCAGGATTTCGAATTTCGTGGGGAATCTGGTTGGCCTGGGAGTCACAAAGCGCTTGAAGGTGTGGGACCCCTATTATGTGGAACAAGGAAGCAGCGCCACTCCGCAATTCACTTCGTATGACTCTTCCGGAATCACCCTTGAACTGCTGGAAATGGGCGGCGGGGCGCACAATCTGGAAAGAGCGATCGATGGCAACCAGGATTCATACTCCACCCTGTCTCTGGGCGTCGTCGACACGGCTTCCAGCATCACGCAACGCGCTTATCTTGAAGGACTTTCCCAACCCGATGATGTGTTTGCCGTTCGCCTCTGGATCGATCCCGAGGTCATGCAGGTAACATTGGGGCAAGGCATTCGCATCCGCACCCAGAATGGCGCGAATGCCGTGACGAATGAGGTTTTACAGGGCCTCCTGACGCCGGCGGATATCGCAGCCATAATGAATGGCCAGCCGTTTACCGTGTATATCACGCCAAGTGCTCCTGTGGACAGGTTTGTCGTGATATTGAATGGCTTGCTCGGCGTGACGGCAAGCCAGGGCCTGGACATCCATGAGGTGTTTTCAATCCGGATTTTTGGCGATGATTACGAAGATGCCGGCAAGTCGACGCCCGGATATCCATGATGCGCCCAGGCCGTCCGGCATCATCACTGCCGGCGCGCAACCGACGGGCAGTGTGGAGCGTGGGCCGAATCCAGTGGATCCGATCAGCCATGCCGCGAATAATGTCCCGATCCGCCCGATGAAAACGCCGAAAAATCTAGGGCTTGCAATCAGACTCGCAAGAATCCGGTCAAACATCAACCAGCGGCGCGAGCCCGGCCTTCAAGGGCGACGCGCGATCATGATCGGATGTTTCCGCAGCCTGCTATTGATCCTGGAGGAACCTTCGATTTCCATGATTCACTTTCATCGTCTACGACAGGGAACCACGAAAAACCGACGTCATTCCGGCTTCCGCCGGAATGACGTGAATCGGGAGGTTTTTCGAAGCTCCCGGTAATCCGACCGTCCACCCGCCAGAGGAAGCCCGCCATGAGCAAGCCCAGCGACAGCGACAAAAAGTGCCCCGTCACCCACCTGACGACCCAGTTCGGCGCGCCGGTGCCGGACAACCAGAACAGCCTCACCGCCGGCCCGCGCGGCCCGCTGCTGGCGCAGGATGTCTGGCTGCACGAAAAGCTCGCCAATTTCGTGCGCGAAGTGATCCCGGAGCGGCGCATGCACGCCAAGGGCTCGGGCGCCTTCGGCACCTTCACCGTCACCCACGACATCACCCGCTACACCCGCGCCGCGATCTTCTCGAAAGTCGGCAAGAAGACCGAGATGTTCGCCCGCTTCACCACCGTGGCCGGCGAGCGCGGCGCGGCCGATGCCGAGCGCGACATCCGCGGCTTCGCGCTGAAGTTCTACACCGAGGAAGGCAACTGGGATCTGGTCGGCAACAACACCCCGGTGTTCTTCATCCGCGACCCGCGCAAGTTCCCCGACCTCAACAAGGCGGTCAAGCGCGACCCGCGCACCAACCTGCGCAGCGCCACCAACAACTGGGACTGGTGGACGCTGCTGCCCGAGGCGCTGCACCAGATCACCATCGTGATGAGCGACCGCGGCATTCCGGCCAGCTATCGCCACATGCACGGTTTCGGCTCGCACACCTACAGCTTCTGGAACGAAGCCGGCGAGCGCTACTGGGTGAAGTTCCACTTCCGCACCCGGCAGGGCATCAAGAACCTGACCGACGCCGAAGCGGGCGAAATCATCGGCAACGACCGCGAAAGCCACCAGCGCGACCTGTTCGACGCGATCGAGCGCGGCGACTTCCCGAAGTGGACACTGTACGTGCAGGTCATGCCGGAAGCCGAGGCCGAGCGGGTGCCCTATCACCCCTTCGACCTGACCAAGGTCTGGCCGCACGGCGACTATCCGCTGATCGAGGTGGGCGAGTTCGAGCTCAACCGCAATCCGGAAAACTTCTTCGCCGACGTGGAGCAGAGCGCGTTCGCGCCGAGCAATCTGGTGCCGGGCATCGGCGTCTCGCCCGACAAGATGCTGCAGGCGCGCCTGTTCAACTACGCCGACGCGCAGCGCTACCGTCTGGGCGTGAACTACCACCAGATTCCGGTCAACGCCGCGCGCTGCCCGGTCCACAGCAACCACCGCGACGGTGCCGGGCGCATGGACGGCAACTACGGCGGCCTGCCCCACTACGAGCCCAACAGCTTCCAGCAGTGGCAGGAGCAGCCGCAGTTCCGCGAACCACCGCTGCAGATCACCGGCGACGCCGACTGGTGGAATTTCCGCGACAACGACGACAACTACTACAAGCAGCCCGGCGACCTGTTCCGGCTGATGAGCCCGGCGCAGCAGCAGGTGTTGTTCGACAACACCGCGCGCAACATGGGCGACGCGCCGGACTTCATCAAGCGCCGCCACATCGAGAACTGCGCCAAGGCCGATCCGGCCTACGGCGCGGGCGTCGAAGCCGCGCTGCGCAAGCTCGGCGCATTCTCCGGGTAGGAAACCCCGGAACGCGTCGATCTTTGCCCGCCACTCCCGCTTTCGCGGGAGTGGCGGCCTTGTCCGGAGGTTCCCGAAGCGCTGCGCCGCTCCGGCACGCCGCTACAATCCGGGTTGATCCGCCAACCCGGAACGCCGCATCGTGCCGCTGAGCCTCAACGAAATCCGCGCCCGCGCCCTGGCCTTTTCCTGCGAATGGGCGGAGGTCACGTCCGAGCGCGCCGAGGCGCAGAGCTTCTGGAACGAGTTCTTCAACGTGTTCGGCGTCAACCGCCGCCGCGTGGCGGTGTTCGAGCAGAAGGCGCAGCGCTTCACCGGCAGCACGCACGGCCGCATCGACGTGTTCTGGCCCGGCGTGATGCTGGCCGAACACAAGAGCGAAGGCCGCGATCTCGACGCCGCCTACGCGCAGGCCACCGATTATTTCGCCGGCCTGAAAGACGCCGAGCTGCCGCGCTTCGTGCTGGTGTCCGACTTCCGGCGCTTCCGCCTGCACGATCTGGAAACCGGCGAGCGCAGCGACTTCACCCTGGACGAACTGCACAGGCAGATCGGCCGCTTCGGCTTCATCAGCGGCTACCAGACCCGCGCCTACCAGGAAGAAGATCCCGTCAACGTGCAGGCCGCCGAGCGCATGGGCAAGCTGCACGATGCGCTGAAGGACGCCGGCTACCACGGCCACGCGCTGGAGCTGCTGCTGGTGCGGCTGCTGTTCTGCCTGTTCGCCGACGACACCGGCATCTTTCCGCGCCAGAGCTTCCACGACCTCATCGTCCAGCGCACCAGCGAAGACGGTGCCGACCTCGGCATGTGGATCGGGCGCATCTTCCAGGTGCTCGACACCGCGCCGGAAAAACGCCAGACCACGCTGGACGAGCAGCTGGCCGAACTGCCCTGGGTCAACGGCAAATTGTTCGAGGAAATCCTGCCGCTGGCCGATTTCAACGCGCAAATGCGCACCCTGCTGCTGGACGCCAGCACGCTCGACTGGAGCCGCATCAGCCCGGCCATCTTCGGCTCGATGTTCCAGTCGGTGATGGACGACAAGGCCCGCCGCAACCTGGGCGCGCACTACACCAGCGAGAAGAACATCCTCAAACTGATCGGCCCGCTGTTCCTGGACGGGTTGAAGGCCGAACTGGACAAGGCCGGCAACGACGAGCGCAAGCTCGCCCAGCTGCACCGCAGGCTGGCCGCGCTGACCTTCCTCGATCCCGCCTGCGGCTGCGGCAACTTCCTGGTGATCGCCTACCGCGAACTGCGCGCGCTGGAGCTGGAAATCCTGCGCCGCCAGTTCGCCACCCAGCGCTCCGTGCTGGCGCACGTGCAGGACCACGTGCTGGTGGACGTGGACCAGTTCTACGGCATCGAGATCGAAGAGTTCCCGGCCCAGATCGCGCAGGTGGCGATGTGGCTGATGGACCACCAGATGAACCTGCGCGTCTCCGAACAGTTCGGCGAGAACGTGGTGCGCCTGCCGCTCAAAAAATCCGCCGCCATCGTCCACGGCAACGCGCTGCGGATGGACTGGAACGACGTGGTGCCGGCGGAGCGGTTGAGCTTCATTTTGGGGAATCCGCCGTTCATCGGCTCGAAGTTGATGACCGCCTCGCAGCGCGAAGACCTGCTGGCCATTGCCGGCCCGCTAAAGGGCGCGGGGGTGCTGGATTTCGTGAGTGCGTGGTATCTGAAGGCAGCGCGCTACATCGACGGTCATCCCGTCCGCGCCGCCTTCGTCTCCACCAACTCCATCACCCAGGGCGAACAGGTGGGCATCCTGTGGGGTGAAATGCTGGCGCGCGGCATGCGCATCTTCTTCGCCCATCGCACCTTCCGCTGGAACAACGAAGCGCGCGGGGTGGCGGCGGTGCATTGCGTGATCGTGGGTTTTGCCGGCAGTGATGTCTCGCCGAAGCGGCTGTTCGACTATCAGGAGATTGCCGGCGAGCCGCATGAGATGCCGGCGGGCAACATCAATGCGTATCTGGTGGATGCGGCGGATGTGCTGCTGCCGAACCTTAGCAAGCCGATCTGCAACGTGCCGGAAATCGGCATCGGCAACAAGCCGATCGATGGTGGAAACTATCTGTTCACCACCGAGGAACGTGATGCGTTCATCGCTATTGAACCCGCGTCGGCGGCCTGGTTCCGGCGTTGGCTGGGATCGGACGAATTCATCAACGGCTGGGAGCGCTGGTGCCTATGGCTGGGCGATTGCCCGCCGTCAGTGTTGCGGGCGATGCCGGAGGTAATGAAGCGCGTGGAAGCGGTGCGCAACGTCAGGAAAGCCAGCCCCAGCGCACCGACGCAGAAGTTGGCCGATACCCCGACGCGATTCCATGTGGAGAACATTCCGGACGACAACTATCTGGTGATTCCGGAAGTTTCGTCTGAGCGGAGAACGTTCATTCCCATCGGCTTCATGACGCCAGATACGTTGTGCAGCAATCTCGTAAAAATCGTCCCGAATGCGACGCTGTTCCACTTCGGCATCGTCACGTCCGCCATGCACATGGCTTGGGTGCGCACTGTCTGCGGTCGTCTCAAAAGCGACTATCGCTACTCCGCCGGCATCGTCTACAACAACTTCCCCTGGCCCGAGCCGCTCGACGACAAGCACCGCGCCGCCATCGAGGCCGCCGCGCAGGCCGTGCTCGACGCCCGCGCCCAATTCCCCGATGCCACCCTGGCCGACCTCTACGACCCGCTGACCATGCCGCCGGCGCTGGTGAAAGCCCACGCCGCGCTCGACAAGGCCGTGGACGCCGCCTACCTCGCCGCCGAGAAGGCCGCCGGCCGCAAACCGCCCAGGCTCACCACCGACGCCGAACGCGTCGCCTTCCTGTTCGAGCGCTACCAGCAGCTCACTTCCCTGCTGCCCGAGCCTTCCGCCAAGCCCGCGCGCGCCCGCAAGCCCCCGCGCGCCCCTGCACCCGCGTAGCGCCCCCGTCGGGCGTACTCACCGCGTCGAGCAGGCCCGAGGCAAGCGTATTGCGTGGTCTGGATGCCGCCGTTGCGGAAGCTGCGCACCCGGCGAACCCGGCCGCAGGCATCGTAGTCGTACTCCACCGCCTCGCCGTTCACGCCCACGATCCGACCCGGCTGGCCGCGGCCGTTGTGCTGGCTGTAGCTCACCGCGTGGCGGCCGCCGAAACGAGCGGTGCGCGCTGGGTGGACACGGTACTTTCCAACGCCAAGCGGGCGCTGGACGGGGTCTGTCGTGCGGTGCGTCAGGCCAAGTACGCGCGTCGATACCTGGCCGAAGCCGCGTACCGTTTCGATCGCCGCGTCCGCCTGCGCGAAATGCTGCCGCGACCGGCAACGGCGCTGATGCGCTGCAAGCCTTGTCCTGAGCCGATTCTGCGTGCGGCAAGCAATTTTCATGGCTGAGGGTCAGGGCTGATCAGGAAACAAGAAGCCCGGCTCCATGCCGGGCTTCGTCGTTGATGGGGCTGTATTTTCCAACAAGCCGGAAACCATCCCCCCTCTGTCTCAGTCCGGCAGGCAAATCCCCTGAATCTTCAGCCCCGGCGGCGGCATTTCGAAGCCATCCTCGAAGATGTCGATCGGCAGGGTGGCCGGGTCGATATTGGTCAGCTCGAAGATCGCTGCACTCGGTGCGCTCGGCGAGGTGGCCACCACCCCGTAGCAGCCGGCGATGGCGTTGGCCGTAGCCATGACGATGGCGACGCCGTTGGCATCGCTCTGCACCGTCAGGGTTGCGCTTCCGACTTGCACACCGTCCGCCAGCACCGCGCTGGCACCGGTGGGGGGAGCCGAGAAAGTGACGTCCACGCTCGCCATCGCCGTACCCTCGCTGTCCGTGACCTTGACCACCAGCGTCTCGGCGAAGGCATTGCCGAAGGTCGCGCTTTGTCCGCTGCCGGACACGCTCATCAAGTTGGCCACGGTCGCGCAGTTCACCTGCACGTTCGTCACGTTCGTGCCGCCGATGTTGCCGCTGCCGTTGGTCACGGCGCAGGTTTGCGACGGATTGGTCGGCTGCGTCAGCACCGTCACCGCGTAGGTGCCGCCGCTGGCCACCGGCGTCGCGAAGGTGAACGCGCCATTCGCCGATACCGCCCAGTCGTCGCCCGCGTTGTTCTGCAGCACCAGGCCGCTGCCCGCGAAGCCCGTTACCGTGCCGCCGACCGTGTAGGTGTTCGTGGTGCAGTTCACCTGCACGTCGGTCACGTTGGCACTGCCAATCGTGCCGCTGCCGTTGGTCACGGCGCAGGTTTGCGCGGGATTGGTGGGCTGGCTGGACACCGCTACCGCATAGCTGGCACCGCTCGCCAGGAACACGGGGAACTGGAACGTGCCGTCGGCGCTCACCGCCAGCGGCGTGCCGCCGTTCAGCGAGAGCATCAGGCCGCTGCCGGCAAGGCCGCTCACGCTGCCGCCGACCTGGTATTCCGGCGTGCCACCCGCGTAGGTCACCCGGTCGATCCCGATGTAGTCGGAGTACGAGCCTAAAGACCCGGCACCAGTCACGAAATAGCGCAACGCCACCCGGCCGCTGCCGTTGCGCGGCAGACCCTCTGCATTGGTGATCGTGTACTGGGTCCAGACCTGCGGATACACGTTCGCAACCAGCGTCGGATTGATGCTGAGCAGCAGGGTGGTGAAATCCCCGACCTGCGTGGCACCAGTGCCGACATTGGTACTGGCACCGGCGGTACTGAGCCGGATTTCCAGCCGATCCGGATAGTCGGTCTGGCCAGCACCGATCGTGGGCTTGCGCGTATAGAAAGTGAGCGTGGCACCGCCACCGAAATCCAGTTCCGGCGTCAGCAGCCAGTTGCTGATCGTCCCCGTACTGCCCGTATTGTTGAAATTGGCGGCGATGTAGGCGTTGGGCGCGCCGTCGTACGCATTGAAGGGCCCCGGGGTTGGCGTTGCCGTGGTTGCGGTGCCCTGGAACCAGTTCGTGCTGCCCACCGGACTGCTTTGGTTCAACATGACCCAACCGGTACCGGTCAGGGTGGCGATGTCGTCGAAGCCCTCGTTCAGGCTGGTCGCCGCCAGGAGTTCCGGGGCCGCCAGCACTCGCGGCGGCTGAACCGCCGCCGGAGCGTCCACCGGATGCGCGCGCGAGCCGTACTGCGCCTGCGCCGCGCCCGCGAGCAGCGAAAATGCCGCCAGAATGCCGAATAACGCTCGTTTCATGCGATTTCCCCTTGGGTTTGGTCGTCACCGGAAAGGCCCGGTATTGCCGGAAAAGTGCGTCTACGCGAACTCACCCAAGCGCGATCCCGCTTTCGGCTGCGCTCGATGTTCAGACGCGCTACTGCTCGGCACCAACTTTTCCTGCCTGAATGCTATCCGAGCTGTCGGCGTCGGGGAACATGGACCCCAGCCTTCGCTGGGGTGACGACTCGTTCAGCGGTTCCCTGAACGCTTTTTCCACGCGACCTGCGCCACAATACGCGTTCTGTCGCGACCCGCTCCCGCCGCTCGATGCACTTCAATCCATCGCGTTCCTCCTTCGCCTGGCCGATTCCGCTGCTGCTCGCGCTGGTCGTGCTTTCGCTCCTGGCCGGGATCGGCATGCGCGAACCGATGCCGGCAGACGAGCCACGCTTCGTGCTGGTCGCGCAAACGATGGTGGAGACCGGGGACTGGCTGTTCCCGCGGCGCGGCAGCGAGCTGTATGCCGAAAAACCGGCCACGTTCATGTGGATGCAGGCCGCCAGCCAGCAGCTGGTCGGCAACTGGCGGATCGCCTTCCTGCTGCCTTCGCTGCTGGCCGCGCTCGCCACGCTGTGGCTGAGCGGGGATCTGGCGCGGCGGCTGTGGGGACGCCGCGCCGTGCCGTACGCGATGTTCGGCCTGTTCGTCTGCCTGCAGTTCGTCCTGCAGGCCAAGCGCGCGCAGATCGACATGGCGCTGGTCGGCCTGACCACGCTGTCGCTGTGGGCGCTGCTGCGCTACCTGCTGGAAAAACCGGACCCGCGGCTGCTGGCGCTGGGCGCATTCGCCGCCGGCCTGGGCACGGTGACCAAGGGCGTGGGCTTCCTGCCGCTTTTGGTATTCCTGCCCTGGCTGTGGGTGCGGGCGAAGTCGGCGCACGCGCTGCCTCCCCATCGCGGCTGGCACGCGCTGGCGGGCGTGGCGGGCTTCCTGCTCGGTGCCGGCGTCTGGCTGATTCCGATGCTGACGGCGGTGCTGGCGTCCGATGATCCGGCGCTGCACGCCTATGCCCGCGAGATGCTGCTGCGCCAGACCGCGACCCGCTATGCCAACGCCTGGCACCACGTGCAGCCGGCTTGGTACTACCTGCAATCGATGCTGACCCTGTGGCTGCCGGGCATCCTGCTCGCGCCCTGGCTGCTGCCGGCCTGGTGGCGACGCCTGCGCCGGGTCGATCCGCGCTACGCGCTGCTGCTGGGCTGGGCGGTGCTGGTGCTGATTTTTTTCAGTTCCACGCCGGGCAAGCGTGAGGTGTACATCTTCCCGATCCTTCCGGCGCTGTGCATCGCCGCCGCGCCGCTGCTGCCGGCGCTGCTGCGCCGACGCGGAGTGCGGGCGGTGCTGTGGGGATGGATCGGCACGCTCGCCCTGGCCGGACTGGCGCTGGGCGCGTGGCTGCTGCTGGCTACGCCCGAGCGCCTGCACGCGCTGGTCGAGGGCCGCGGCATGGATGTGGAGATCGCCACGACGATCGGGCGCTGGCTGCTGGCCTTCGGACTGACGGCGCTGGCCACGATCGCGCTGGCGCTGTGGCGGCGACGCGGGCAGCCGGCCACGGCGGTGATCGTGGTCACCGCGATGCTGTGGATCGTTTACGGCGTCGGCCTGATACCGGCGATCAGCCCGGAAAGTTCGGCGCAGGCGCTGATGCAGCGGGTCGGCGAACGCATCGGCCCGGAGGCCGAACTGGCGATGCTGGGCTGGCGCGAGCAGCATAGGTTGCAGGCCGACCGCCCGGTCGTGGATTTCGGCTTCAAGCGGCCCTGGGCCGAACAGTGGCCGCTGGCGCGCGACTGGCTGCAGGCCGATCCGTCCCGGCGCTGGCTGTTCCTGCGCCTGGAGGCGGTCGGCCCGTGCATGGATGAAGCCCAGGTCATCGACATCGGCGCATCCAACCGCCGTTCCTGGGCGCTGCTGCCGGGCACCGGATGGATCGCGGGCTGCGACATGCCGGCGGGCTGGGCGGCGGCGATCGAGCACGAATGAGCAGCGGCGGCGCATGAACAGGCTTCTGGACGGCATGGCCGGCTGCATCGGACCGCGCACCGCGCGCGAGCCGCGGCATCGCGGCAACCCTCGACACCCCACGGGAACCACCGCATGAAACGCATCACCGTCGCCGGCGCAGGCTATGTCGGTCTTTCCAACGCGGTGATGCTGGCGCGACAGCATGCGGTGACGATCCTGGACATCGACCCGGCCAGGATCGAGGCGATCAGGCAGCGCACTTCGCCCATTTCCGACCCGGACATCGAGCGGCAGCTGCGCGACGAAAGCCTGCACCTTGCCACCAGCACCGACCCCGAACAGGCGCTGGCCGGTGCCGACTTCGTCTTCGTCGCCACGCCCACCAACTACGATCCGCACAGCAACCAGTTCGACACCGATTCGGTCCAATCCGTCGTGCGCGCGGCGATGTCGCTGTGTCCCGAGGCCCTGATCGTCATCAAGTCCACCGTCCCGGTCGGCTTCACCGAGGCGCTCAAGACCGAGCTGAAGTTCGCCAACCTCGTGTTTTCGCCCGAGTTCCTGCGCGAGGGTTCGGCCCTGCACGACAGCCTGCACCCCTCGCGCATCGTGGTGGGCGAACGTTCGCCGCGCGGGCGCGAACTGGCCGATCTGCTGCTGGCCGCCAGCCTGCGCCCGGACGCGCCGGTGCTGCTGACCGGCAACACCGAGGCCGAGGCGATCAAATTGTTCGCCAACACCTATCTGGCCATGCGCGTGGCCTTCTTCAACGAACTGGACACCTACGCGGCAGTGAACAAGCTGGATGCCCGCCAGATCATCGAAGGCGTCTGCCTGGACCCGCGCATCGGCGACCACTACAACAACCCGTCCTTCGGCTACGGCGGCTACTGCCTGCCCAAGGACACCCGCCAGCTGCTGGCAAACTACGACCGCGTGCCGCAAACCCTGATCCGCGCCATCGTCGATGCCAACACCACGCGCAAGGATTTCATAGCCGACGACATCCTGCGGCTGAATCCGCGCGTGGTCGGCATCCATCGGCTGGTGATGAAGTCCGGCAGCGACAACTTCCGCTCCAGCAGCGTGCAGGGCGTGATGAAGCGGCTCAAGGCCAAGGGCGTGGAGGTGATCGTGTACGAACCCCTGCTGCACGCCAGTACCTTCTTCAACTCCGAAGTGATCAACGATCTGGATGCGTTCAAGCGCCTTGCCGACGTGATCGTCACCAATCGCCAGACCGCGGATCTCGCCGATGTGGCGGAAAAAATCTACAGCCGCGACCTGTTCGGCGCCGATCGCTGAAATGTCGTCCCCGCTTCCGCTTCGCGCCCCCGCTTTCAGAGACACGCCATGACCGCACTGTCCATCGTCATTCCCGTATTCAACGAGCGCGACAACATCGCGCCGCTGGTGCACGAGGTGGTCCGGCACCTGCGCGGCCGCGTCCAGTTCGAAGTCATCTGCGTGGACGACCGCTCCGACGACGACACCCGCGAGGTGCTCGCGGCGCTGCGCGCCGAGGTGCCGGAGCTGCGCGCCTTCACCCACGCCGCGCGCTGCGGCCAGAGCGCCGCGATCCGCAGCGGCGTCAGGCTCGCGCTGGCACCCTGGATTGCCACGCTCGATGGCGACGGGCAGAACGATCCGGCCGACATCCCGAAGCTGCTGGACGCGCGCAACGCGGCCGAGGCCGAGGTCAAGCTGTTCGCCGGCTGGCGCGTGTCGCGGCAGGATTCAGGCAGCAAGCGCTGGGCCTCGCGCTGGGCCAACCGCATCCGCCAGTGGCTGCTGCGCGACAATACCCCGGACACCGGCTGCGGCATCAAGCTGTTCGAGCGCGCCGCCTTCCTCGACCTGCCCTACTTCGACCACATGCACCGCTACCTGCCGGCGCTGATGCAGCGCGCCGGCTGGAAAACCGTCAGTGTGCCGGTGTCGCACCGCGCGCGCGGCGCAGGCCAGTCCAAATACACCAATTTCGGTCGCGCCCTGGTCGGCGTGCGCGACCTGCTCGGCGTGGCCTGGCTGATCCAGCGCAGCCACGTCGTCAGCACCGGCGAAATTCCCGCGCAGCGGCCGGCGGAGTAAAGGCGATGAATGAGGAAATCCTGTGGCTGGCCTGGACCGGGCTGCACGTGACCCCGTGGAAGCTGATCGGCCTGGGCGGCGCGACGATGTTCGGCCTGCGCTGGCTGGTGCAGGTGGTCGCCTCGCACCGCGCGAAACGCCCGGTGATTCCTCGCCTGTTCTGGTACATGAGCCTGGCCGGCAGCCTGATGGCGCTGAGCTATTTCCTGTTTTCCGCCAAGCAGGATGCCGTGGGTGTGCTGCAGAACCTGCTGCCCGCCTTCACCGCCGCCTACAGCCTGATGCTCGACATCCGCAGCGGCGGCAAGCCGCCTGCGGCCAAGTCCGGCTGAGCCACTGCGCCCGCGGTGCCGGGGCGCTCACGGGCTGCGGCGCGGCGGTTCGCTTCGCCCTCAGGAATCCGTCGCGCGAAGCGGGTGCCGCACCTGGCCTTCACCTTCGACCACGAAGCGTTCGATGGTGAGCGACTCGGCACCCATCGGGCCGTAGGCGTGCAGGCGCGTGGTGGAGATGCCGATTTCCGCGCCCAGGCCCAGCTCGCCGCCGTCGGAAAAGCGCGAGGAGGCGTTCACCATCACCACCGCCGAGCGCAGCGCCGCCACGAAGCGCCGCGCAGCGGCCTCATCGCGGGTGGCGATGACCTCGGTGTGATCCGAGCCGAAGCGGCGGATGTGGGCGATGGCCTGTTCGAGATCGTCCACCACGCGCACCGCCAGAACGAGATCCAGGAATTCGGCGGCGTAGTCATCCTCGCTGGCCTCGGCCATGCCCGGCACGCGCGCAAGCGACGCCTCGTCACCGCGCAGTTCGACCCCGCGCGCGCGCAGCGCGGCGGCGGCGCGCGGCAGGAAGGCATCGGCGACGTCGCGGTGCACCAGCAGGGTTTCCAGCGCGTTGCATACGCCGGGACGACTGGTCTTGCCGTCGATGAGAAGGTCCAGCGCCAGATCCAGGTCCGCAGCGGCGTCCACGTACAGGTGGCACACGCCCTTGTAGTGTTTGATCACCGGCACGCGCGCATGTTCGGCCACGAAACGGATCAGCCCTTCGCCGCCGCGCGGGATGGCCAGATCCACGAGATCGGTGAGCTGCAGCAGCCTGACCATGGTGTCGCGCGAAAGATCGGTGACCAGGGTCAGCACCGCTTCGGGCAGGCCGGCGGCGGCGATGGCTTCCTTGAGCGCGGCGGCGATCGCGGTGTTGGAGTGGATCGCCTCCGAACCACCGCGCAGGATCACGCCGTTGCCGGCGTAGAGGCACAGCGCGGCGGCGTCGGCGGTGACGTTGGGGCGCGCCTCGTAGATCATCGCGACGACGCCCAGCGGCACGCGCACGCGCCGCACCCGGATGCCGTTGGGGCGGACTTCCTCGCGCGTGACCTGCCCCACCGGATCGGGCAGCGTGGCGACGTGGCGTACCGCATCGGCGATCGCGGCCAGGCGCGGAGCATCCAGGCGCAGGCGATCGAGCATCGCGCCCGTGGTGCCGCGCGCCCGGGCCGCCACCATGTCGCGCGCGTTGGCCGCAAGGATGGCTTCGGCATGGGCATCGAGCCGTGCGGCCATGGCGTCGAGCAGGGCGCGCCGGGCATCGGTGGGCATTTCCGCCAGCGGCTGCGCGCCGTCGCGGCAGGCCAGCGCCTGGGAGGAGATGTCAGCGGTCATCGGGTGGCCCGTTGATGGTAGAGCCAGGGAACCTACCCGCGGCGAGGGCGGATTTCCAGCATCATGCGCAACACGCGGCGCGGCAGCGGTTTCCCAGCGCCGCCGAAATCGCCGAAAATCGGGTTTTGCACGCATCCGCCGCGCGCCGCGGCCGACAGAGGACATCGATGAAAGATCGCACGCTTGCGCTGGCCGGCATGATGCAGGGCCTGCGCCTGGTCCAGTCCATCGCCCGCAGCGGGCAGGCGGACGAGGCCGACCTCGCCGCATCGCTGGCCTCGGTGTTCCGCATCGACGCCGACTCGGTGGAGGCGGTCTACGGTTCGGCGCATCTCATGAAGACCGGACTGGAAATCCTGGTCGGGCAATTCCAGGGCGGCGGGCAGCGCGACGGCAGCCTCGGCAAGATGGCCATGACGGTGCTGAGCGTGGAGCGCCAGCTCAACGCCCGCGCCGACCTGCTCCACGCGCTGCAGGAGGGCATCATCGAGGCGGGACGGCAGCGCGAGCACTTCGGCGTCACCCATCCCACCGTCGTCGCGCGCCTGGGCGAGGTCTATGCCAACACCGTCAGCCGCCTGTCCACCCGGGTGCTGGTGCAGGGCGATCCGACGCAGCTCCAGCAGGAGGCCGTCGTGGCGCAGGTGCGCGCCTGCCTGCTGGCCGCAGTGCGTTCGGCCGTGCTCTGGCGCCAGATGCGCGGCAGCTACTGGGATTTCCTGCTGCGCCGGCGCGCCATGGTGGATGCGGCGCGACGCTGGCTGGCCACCTGATCGCCGCTCCGGCGACCGCCGCGGCACGCGCCTATACTCACCGCACCGCCCTTGCGATCCCGCCCATGATCGACGCTGCGCCCGATGATGCCCACGCGCTGACCGTCCTGTTGCACCGCTGGCAGGATGGCGACGTGGTGGCACGGGAAGAATTGATGGCGCTGGTATACCGCCGCGTGCGGGCCATCGCCGGCCAGTCGCTGGCGCAGCACGCGCAAGCGACGATGACGCCGACCGAGCTGGCGCACGAAGCCCTGATCCGGCTGCTCGCCGCCGACGCGGGCTGGGCGGACCGGCGGCATTTCTTCCACGTCGTGGCGCAGGCGACGCGCCAGGTCATTGTCGACCACGCGCGCCGACGCCTGAGCGAAAAGCGCGGCCAGGGCCAGGCCGCCCTGCCGCTGAGCCAGGCACCCGAGCTTCCTGGTGGCGGCGGTGCCGACGACGACGTGGTGCGCGTGGACGAGGCCATCGTGGCGCTGGCGAAGGAAGACCCGCGCCAGGCGCAGGTCGTTGAACTGAGCTACTTCGGCGGCTTCTCGCGCGAGGAAATCGGTGCCGCGCTGGAGCTGTCGGTGGCCACGGTCGACCGCGACCTGCGCTTCGCGCGCGCCTGGCTCAAGGACGCGCTTTCGCCATGACGGGCGCGGCGGCGCACGCACACCTGGCCGAGCTCTTCCACGCCCTGCTCGACCTGCCGCCGGAGCAGCGCGAAGCGCGGCTGGCGGAACTCGACATCCCCCTGGCCGAGCGCCTGCGCCGCCTGCTCGACGCGGACGACCAGACCCGCGACCCGATGGCCGCGGCCGTCAATCTGGGCGGCAGCATGCTGGTCGAACCGGTAGCCGACGGGATGCGGCTGGGGCCGTGGCGCGTGCTGCGCGAGCTCGGGGCCGGTGGCATGGGTACGGTGCTGCTGGCCGAACGCGCCGACGGACAGTTCGAGCAACAGGTCGCGATCAAGCTCATTCGCGGCTTCCCCACGACGGAAGGCCAGCGCCGCCTGCGCCAGGAACGCCAGATCCTCGCCCAGCTCGATCATCCCAACATCGCGCGCCTGATCGACGGCGGGCAGACCCCGGACGGCCAGCCATATGTCGTGATGGAGTACGTCCAGGGCGTGGGCCTGCTCGATTACCTCGCCCAGGCCGCGCCGGGCATCGAAGCGCGCCTGGCCTTGTTCGACCGCATCGCCGACGCGGTGCAGCACGCCCACGGGCGGCTGGTGATCCACCGCGACCTCAAGCCCGCCAACGTGCTGGTGCAGGACAACGGCGACCCCAAGCTGCTGGATTTCGGCGTGGCCAAACTGGTCGACGTGGGTGCCGATTCGGGCGAGCAGGAGTCCTCCACCCGCGTCTTCAGCCGCGGCTACGCCAGCCCCGAGCAGCGCGCGGGCAACGCCATTTCCACCGCCACCGACGTCTATGCGCTGGGCGTGGTGCTGCGGGAAATGCTGACCGGCGAGCGCGAACCCGGCGCGCACGTGGCGCTGCCCGACGGTTTCGCGCCACTTGCGCTTCCTGCCGACCTGCGCGGCATCCTCGGGCGCGCCACGGAAGCCTCGCCCGACGACCGCTATCCCACGGTGGAAGCGATGCGCGCCGATATTGCGCGCTGGAGCGAGGGCCGGCCCGTGCTGGCGGCCTCGGACAGCTGGCTCTACCGCACGCGCAAGTTCATCGGCCGCCATCGCGCCGGCGTGGCGCTGGTGCTGCTGGCGCTGGTGGCTTCCTCGGGCTTCGTCTGGCGGCTGGCGGTGGAGCGCAGCCGCGCGATCGAGGCGGAAGCCACCGCGACGCGCGCGCTCGAAGCGGCCGAGCGCGACAACCAGGCCGCGCGCGCCTCGCTCGAGTTCCTCGTCCGCACCCTGGCTGCCGCCGCGCCGGAAGTGGCGATGAGCACCCAGATCAGCGTGCGCGACCTGCTCGATCAGGCGCGCGCCGGCATGACGGAGGACGCCGCCTTGCCTCTGAACGCACGCCAGACCGTGCAGCGCCTGCTCGGCAACCTGTACATGTCGCTGGGCGAACCAGTGATCGCGGCGGAGCTTTTCAGCGACGGCGTGGCCGGGGTGGAGCCGAAGACCACAGCAGAAGCCTTGGCCTTCGCACGCGACCTCGACAGCCTGTCGAGCCTGCAAGGCACGCTGGGGCAAGGCGATGCGTCGTTGCGCCATGCGCAGGACGGTGCCGCCCTGCGCGAGCGCTTTGCTCCGGGCGACGCTGCCGAGCGCATTCGCAGTCAGGCCCAGCTCGCCTATGCCCACTACCGCCGCAACGAGCTGGACCAGGCCCACCGACTGTGGGACGCGATCCTCGCCAATCCGCCGCCGGACGCGCCGACCGACACGCTGCTGGATGTCTACCACGTCTCGGCCACCAGCTGGCTGGCGCAGAACGAATACGAGCGCGGTCTGGCGACCAGCCGCGCGGGCCTGGCCTATGCCGGCTCGAAGGGCATTGCCACCGAATCCATCCTGATCGTGAACCTGGTGCGTGCGCACGCCGAGCTGCTGACCAGCGCGGGGCGCGCTGCTGAAGCGATGGACCTCCTGCGGCGCGTCATCGACGTGCAGGAACAGACCGCCGGACTGCGCGGCATCCGCGCGGGAAATCTCTTCAACGCGCTGGGCAACGCGCTCAGCGCCCAGGGTCGCTACCGCGAGGCCGTCGAGGCGCTGCATCGCGCCGACGCGATTACCCGTGACTCCGCGCAGAGTGACCCGGACAGGGCCATTTCGCTGGGCAACCTCGGCAGCGTGATGGAAAACGCCGGCGACTATGCCGGTGCGTTGCGCAACTTCGACGCCGCCTTCGCGCTGGTGGAAAACTCCACCGCCCCGCGGGACGCGGTCATGCAGATCCGCCGCAACCGCGCCCGCTGCCTCGGGCTGTCCGGACGCCACGCCGAGGCGCTCGCGCAGTTCGAGGCGCTGCAGGACGAATCCCGCCGCGACGAAGGCGAGGACTCGGCGAACTACGCCCTGACCACCTGGCAGCTGGCGGTCCTTGCGCGCCAGATGCATGACCCGGCGCGCGGTGAAGGCTGGCTCGAAGAGGCGGCCCGCGTTTTCACCGCCATCGTGGGACCAGACCACATCCTGCACGCCCACGTCCTCCGCGTCCGCGCCGCGTTCGCGCAGATGCGCGGTGACCTCGCCGCCGCCGCACGCGACATCGACGAGGCGATCACCCGCCTCGAAGCACTGGGCGGCATCGAGGTGGATGTTGCCATTGCGCGCGCCGAGCGCGCAGGCATCAATGCCGAACGCGGCCGCCGCGCTGCGGCACGGCGCGAACTGGCGCAGGCGCTGCCGATTCTGCGCACGGCCATGCTTCCCGCCGAGGTCAACCGCGCCCGGGCCGAAGCCGTTGCCAGCCACCTGGGGCTTCCCGCCTCGGGGCAATGACTACTCGCCAAACGCTTCCGCACCAACGGCGTGTCGTGACCGGCGCTGCCGGCTGCATCACAATGACCCCGTCGCACCGCTCCGCCCCCTTGCCGCACGCCTTGCCATGACCGACCACGAATCCCCCCTGCGCGCCAACCTCGACGCAGTCCGCGCGCGCATCGCCGCCGCCTGCCGCGCCGCCGGGCGCGATCCGTCCGAAGTGCGCCTGCTGCCGGTCAGCAAGACCGTGGACCAGGTGCGCCTGCGCGCGGCCTACGCGCTGGGACTGCGCGAGCTGGGCGAAAACAAGGTCCAGGAAGCGCAGGCCAAGTCCGAGGCCATGGCGGATCTGGCCGACCTGCGCTGGGTGCTGATCGGCCACCTGCAGACCAACAAGGCCAAAAACGCCGCGCGCTTTGCCAGCGAGTTCCAGGCGCTCGACAGCCTGCGCGCCGCCGAGGCGCTGGACCGCCACCTGCAGAAGGACGGCCGCGCCATGGACGTGCTGGTGCAGGTCAACACCTCGGGCGAAGACACCAAGTTCGGCCTGCCGCCCGACGAGGTGGCCGCCTTCTTGAGAAAACTTCCCGCCTTCCCGTCGCTGCGCGTGCGCGGCCTGATGACGCTGGCACTGTTTTCCGACGACGCGGAGCGGGTGCGGCCCTGCTTCGTCACCCTGCGCACGCTGCGCGACCGCCTGCGCCAGAGCGCGCCGGACGGCATCGCGATGGATGAGCTTTCCATGGGCATGTCCGGCGACTTCGAGCTGGCCATTGCCGAAGGTGCCACCACGGTGCGCGTGGGCACCGCCATCTTCGGGCATCGCGCGACGCCCGACAGCGACTACTGGCCGGGCTTTGCCGGAAAACCGGAATGAGCGCCGAGGAATCCTTCCGGCCATCCGCCGGCGCGCGCCTGATCGATGCGATCTCGGTGCAGTCGCAGGTCGCCTACGGCAACGTCGGCAACACCATCGCGGTGCAGGTGCTGCTGGCCTGCGGGCTGCAGGTGGCCACGGTGCCCACGGTGATCCTCGGCAACACGCCGCACTATCCGACAATGCACGGCGGCGCGCTGCCGCAGGACTGGTTCGAGGGCATCCTCGACGACCTCGTGACGCGCGAGGCGGCGACCCGTGCCGATCTGGTGCTGGCCGGCTACCTCGGTTCGCCGGCACAGGGGCTGGCGCTGGCGCGCTGGCTGGACCGGGTGCGCGCGGCGAATCCCGCGCTCGGCTTCCAGATCGACCCGGTGATCGGCGACCGCGATACCGGCGTCTACACCGATCCGGCGCTCATCCCGGTCTGGCGCGACGCGCTCGCGACACGCGCCGAAGGGCTGACGCCCAACCACTTCGAGCTGGAGCAGCTGGTCGGGCACACGCTGCCGACGCTCGACGCCTGCGCGCAAGCGGCCGCCAGTCTGCTGAACGAGGTCACCCGCTGGGTGGTGGTCACCAGCGCCGCGCCGGACGACTGCCCCGGCGGCCGCCTGCAGGTACTGCTGGTCACCCGCGAAGGCAGCGAGCGCATCGAGCACCCGCGCGTGCCGCATCCGGTCAAGGGCACGGGCGACCTGTTCGGTGCTCTCATCGCCGGCCGCAGGGCGCGCGGCGTCACGCTGGCCGAGGCGGTGCGCCGCGCCTGCGACGACACCGAAACCATCCTGCGCGAAGTCCAGGCGCGCGGCTGGCAGGAGCTGGCTCTGCCCAGCGCCATCGCACGTCGACTCGCTGATTGAGCGTCTGCGTCGGGGACGTAGCCCCGACCTACGACGACATCGCGTTGCGGCGTGCGAAAACGCGCCACCAAGCCTCGCGTCGGCGGCGCGGCATCCCGTCGGGGACGTAGGTCGGCCCTACGCGGCCGACGTTGGCGTCAGTCGTCGTCCGGCCAAAACGGCGCGCTGGCGCGTGCCGCCGGCTTCGACACAGGCCGCAGCGGCTTGAGCGCCTCCCACAGCGCCAGCGCGTCGCGCAGCGCCGGGATGTCGTGGCTGCGCAGCAGCATCGCACCGCGCTCGGCGGCCATGAGGTGTGCGGCGGCGGAGCCGGCGATCCGTTCGCCCGGCTCGCGACCCGTGACTTCGCCGATCATGCGCTTGCGCGACATGCCGGCCAGCAGCGGCACGCCAAGGTCGGCAAACGCATCCAGCTGTGCCAGCAGGGTGAGGTTGTGCTCCAGAGCCTTGCCGAAACCGAAGCCCGGATCGACCACGATGCGCGATTTCGGAATCCCGGCCAGCTCGCAGGCAAAGATGCGATCGGCGAGAAAACGCCGCACCTCACCCACCACGTCGTCGTAGTGCGGCGCGGCCTGCATCGTGCGCGGCTCGCCCTGCATGTGCATCAGCACCACCGGCACGCCCAGTGCCGCCGCCGCCTCCAGCGCGCCCTCACGGCGCAGGGCGTAGACGTCGTTGATCATGCCGGCACCGGCGGCCACGGCGGCGCGCATCACCTCGGGCTTGGACGTGTCCACGCTGATCGGCACCGTCGTCTCGCGCGCGAGCCGCTCGATCACCGGCACCACGCGCGCGATTTCCTCCCCCACACCGACCTCGGCGGCACCCGGACGGGTCGATTCACCACCCACGTCCAGCGCATCGGCACCCTCGGCCACGAGCATCAAACCATGCGCCACGGCAGCGTCCGCATCGGCGTGCGCGCCATGGTCGGAAAACGAATCGGGCGTGACGTTCACCACGCCCAGGATGCGCGTGCGGTCGAGCTTCAGCGGCCGGCCGGCGCAGTCGAGCGTGGGAACGATGTCGAACACGGCTGCGGTGGCCTACAGATCGCCCAGGCGCGCGCCATCGACCGGGCTGACCAGCCACGAGGCGATGTCGCTGCCGATGGCCCTGACGGTGCGCCCCAGCACCGAACAGGAGCCCTTGAACCCCGCGCCGAAACCGCCGCGCGAATGGCGTCGAGCGCGGAAAGCCGCGATCCTTTCGCCGTTGTCGTAGAGCACGCCGAGCACCGACGTGGACTTCATGTGTCCCGTCCAGGCATTGCCGACACTTTGCGCATCGATGATTTCAAGCATCAGAACCCGGCCTTCCGTCGCTTGGGATGCCGCATCATCGAACACCACGCTCACACCGGATCTCGCGGAGAACTCGCGCACGAAATCGGCCAGCTGCCGGCCAATCGGACACTCGGCCTTGATATTCGCCGCCACGAAATTGTCCTCGGCGTAGGGCACGAGGCTTTGCAGGCGCACTTCGCTGGCCGTCGCAGAAACGGCAAAGGCACACGCCAACACGCCGGACAACAGCAACACTGTTCTTCGAATCACCGTTTTTCCCCTCGCCATGCCATGCCAATGGCATGGCCATGATGCCCGAGCCGCCTGAAATGAAAAAGGCCAGGTTGCCCTGGCCTCTTTCCTTCAGGATTCCGCAGGAGCCTCGCGAAGCCACTCACACCTGCGGTGCGGGGCCGCCCACGGTGGCACCGGCGTTGGGGCCGGTGCCGTCCTTGCGCGGCGGCAGCGGGCTCTTGCCGCTCTTGGCCCAGTCCGCCGGCGGGCCCGGATCGCGCCCTTCCATGATCTCGTTGATCTGCGCGGCGTCGATGGTCTCGTACTGCAGCAATGCTTCGGCCATGGCGTGCAGCTTGTCGCTGTTTTCGCGCAAGATTCCGGTGGCGCGGGCGTAGGCGCGCTCCAGGATGCCGCGCACCACTTCGTCGATCTTGCGGGCGGTTTCGTCCGAGACGTTCTTGGTCTGGGTCACCGAGCGGCCGAGGAATACCTCGTCCTCTTCCTCGCCGTAGGCGATCGGCCCCATTTCATCGGAAAGACCCCACTTGGTGACCATGTTGCGTGCCATCTTGGTGGCGCGCTCGATGTCGTTGGAGGCACCGGTGGTGACCTTGTCCGGGCCGAAGATCAGCTCCTCGGCCACGCGCCCGCCGTAGAGCGAGCACAGCTGCGATTCGATCGCGACCTTGTTGTAGCTGTACTTGTCGCCCTCGGGCAGGTACATGGTCACGCCCAGCGCGCGGCCGCGCGGGATGATGGTGACCTTGTAGACCGGGTCGTGCTCGGGCACCAGGCGGCCGACGATGGCGTGGCCGGCCTCGTGGTAGGCGGTGAGCTTCTTTTCGTCCTCGCTCATCGCCATGGAGCGGCGCTCGGCTCCCATCATGATCTTGTCGCGGGCCTTGTCGAAGTGCTCCATGCGCACCTCGCGCGCGTTCTCGCGCGCGGCGAACAGGGCCGCCTCGTTGCACAGGTTGGCCAGGTCCGCGCCGGAGAACCCCGGCGTGCCGCGCGCGATGGTCATCGGATCGACATCGTTGTCCAGCGGCAGCTTGCGCATGTGGACCTTGAGGATCTGCTCGCGCCCCTTCACGTCCGGCAGCGGCACCACCACCTGGCGGTCGAAGCGGCCCGGACGCAGCAGTGCCGGATCGAGCACGTCGGGGCGGTTGGTCGCCGCAATCACGATCACGCCCTCGCCGCCCTCGAAGCCGTCCATTTCCACCAGCAGCTGGTTGAGGGTCTGCTCGCGTTCGTCGTGACCACCACCCAGGCCGGCACCGCGGTGGCGGCCGACCGCGTCGATCTCGTCGATGAAGATGATGCAGGGCGCGTGCTTCTTGGCCTGCTCGAACATGTCGCGCACGCGGCTGGCACCCACGCCCACGAACATCTCGACGAAATCCGAACCGGAAATCGAAAAGAACGGCACCTTGGCCTCACCCGCGATGGCGCGCGCCAGGAGCGTCTTGCCGGTACCGGGCGAGCCGACCATCAGGATGCCGCGCGGAATCTTGCCGCCGAGCTTCTGGAAGCGCGAGGGATCGCGCAGGAACTCGACCAGCTCGCCGACCTCTTCCTTGGCCTCGTCGCAGCCGGCCACGTCGGCGAAGGTCACCTTGACCTGATCCTCGCTCTGCATCTTGGCGCGCGACTTGCCGAAGCTCATCGCGCCGCGCCCGCCGCCGCCGGACTGCAATTGGCGCATGAAGAAGATGAAGATGCCGATGAAGATGACGTACGGCAGCAGGTTCAGCAGGATGTAGGCGAGCGAGGGGCCGGTGGAAATCGGCGACTGCACGATCTTGACGTTGCGTGATACCAGGTCGTCGATCAGCTTGGGATCGTTCGGCGGCAGCGACACGCTGAACTTGCCGCCGTCCTTGGTGGTGCCGGTCAGCTCGCGGCCGTTTTCCGAATAGGTGACCTCGCTCACGCGCTCGGCCCGTACCTGGGCGAGGAACTCCGAATAGGACAGTCCCTGGGCGCCGCCCACGCGCGGCGTGAAGCTCTGGAACACCGCCATCAGCACGACGGCGATCACCACCCAGAGCACAAGATTCTTGGTCAAGTCATTCATTCCTGCTTCCTGTGCCCTGTCCCTGGGCTTCTCGTTTGTCGGTTGCCAGCGCGTAGACCTCGGAAGATCGGCTGCGTGACGCTTCCGGCTTCCTCACCTTGACCTGCCGATAGCGCCTGCGCAAGTCCCGGATGTAATCGTCGAATCCCGCGCCCTGGAACAGCTTGATGAGGAACGTGCCGCCGGCCCGCAGGTGCTGGTCGGCAAAATCCCTGGCCAATTCCGCCAGATACATCGAACGCGGCTGATCGATGGCATCCATGCCGGACATATTGGGGGCCATGTCGGAAAGCACAAGGTCCACGGGCTGGCCGTCCAGAAGGGCTTCGAGCCGTGCCAGCGGCTCCGGTTCGCGGAAATCGCCGAGAATGAACTCGACCCCGGCCAGCGGCGGCATATCGAGGATGTCCAGCGCGATCACCCGTCCGCTGTCGCCCAGCTCGCGCCGCACCAGCTGCGACCAGCCGCCCGGTGCCGCGCCCAAGTCCACTACCACCATGCCCGGCTTGAGCACGCGATCGCGTTCGAGCAGCTCCTCCAGCTTGTAGGCGGCGCGCGAGCGCAGGCCTTCGGCCTGGGCCTTCTTCACGAAGGGATCGGAAAAGTGCTCGCGCAGCCAGCGCTGGCTGCTCTTGCTGCGTGCCATGGGTCGGTGCGTGGGAGCGGGAAGGCGTACATGGTAACCTGTCGCGCTCATCTTCCCGCTGCGACCGTTCATGCCCGCCCCGCTGACCTCGAACCAGAAACGCTACCTGCGCGGCCTCGCGCATCCGCTCAAGCCGGTGATCCTGGTCGGTGCCAAGGGCGTCACCGAGGCGTTGCTGGCCGAACTGGACCTCGCGCTCGACCACCACGAGCTGGTCAAGGTGCGCATTGCCGCGGAAGACCGCGACGCGCGCGATGCCGGCGTCGCGATCCTGCTCGAACGTTCCGGTGCGCAGCTGGTGCAGCGCGTGGGCAACATCGCCTGCCTGTTCCGCCGCAACCCGGAAGCCCCGCAGGTTCCGCTGCCGCGCTGATATCCCGCCATGCAGCTCGCCCACCAGTCCGACGAAGGCCACCATGCGGTACGCCGCCTGGGCGCGGGCTTCGTGCAGGTGGGCGACCGCGTCTTTTCCGCCAGCCTGCTGCTGGCCCCGGACCGCTGCATCGACGACTTCGCGCCGCATTCCCTGGACGAGTTCGACGCCGCGGCCATCGCGGCCGTTCTTGCGCTCGAGCCGACCGTGGTGCTGATCGGCACCGGCGAGCGCCAGCGGCTTGCACCGCCGGCGCTGATGGCGGCCTTCCTGGCGCGCGGCATCGGGCTGGAAGCCATGGACAGCGCCGCCGCCGCGCGCACCTTCAACCTGCTGGCCGGTGAAGGCCGTCGGGTGGTCGCGGCGTTCCTGATCGGGACCGCGGATTCCTGAAGCCACCGTTGTGCACCGCAGCGGCGCAGGTTCCCCCGCTCAACTATCATCGCCGCCTTCCTTCCGGCCGCAGGAGCCGCCATGTCCCGTTCCCGTTTCGCCACCCCGCTGATGCTCTCGCTTACCGCCGTCGGCGCGTTCGGGCTCGCCGCCGCCCAGGCCGGCATCGTCGACCTGCCTTCCGGCTACGGGCTGGTGGAGGACGCGCCCGCGAAGTCGCAGGATGACGGCAAGAAGTCGGAGCACGAGCACCGCTGCGGTGCCCGCCACGCCGAACACGCCGAACGCATGAAGGACAGCAAGGAAGGCATGTGCGGCGCGGATCATCCCGAGCATCTCCAGCACATGAAGGACGGCCATGAAGGCAGCTGCGGTGCCGGCCACCACGCCCCGGCCGAGGCCGCCGCGGCAGAAACGGCCAAGGACGATCAGGAAGGCAAGTGCGGGGAAGGCAAGTGCGGTGAGGGCAAGTGCGGCGGCATGATCTGACGCCGCGCGACGCGGCATCGTGATGCCGGAATCGCCCCGCACCCTGCCCGCCCGGTCCGCAGGGCTCGGGCTGCGCCGCGCGCTGGCCGCGCCGCTGCTCGCGGCTCCGGCCGGCGCGCTGGACTTCCTCGAAGTGGCACCGGAGAACTGGATCGGCGTGGGCGGTCGTCACGGCAAGGCCTTCGCCGCACTCGCCGAGCGCCATCCCATCGTCTGCCACGGCCTGTCGCTCTCGCTCGGCGGCCCGGCGCCGCTCGACATGGACTTCATCGCGACGCTGAAAGCCTTTCTGGATCGCTGGCAGGCGCCGATCTGCAGCGAACACCTGAGCTGGTGCGCCGACGAGGGCCACCTCTACGACCTGGCACCGATTCCGTTCACCGAGGAGGCCGTGCGCCACACCGCGGCGCGCATCGCCCGGGTGCAGGACGCCCTGGGCCGGCGCATCGCGGTGGAGAACGTCTCCTATTACGCCGCGCCCTGGCAAGAGATGCCCGAGATCGAGTTCATCAATGCGGTGCTGGCCGACGCCGACTGCGACCTGCTGCTGGACGTGAACAACATCCACGTCAACGCGCTGAACCACGGCTACGACGCCCTCGCCTTCCTGCACGCGCTGCCACCGGAACGGGTGCGCTACATCCACGTGGCCGGCCACTTCGTACAGGCCCCCGATCTGCTGGTGGACACCCACGGCGCGGCGGTGACCGATCCGGTCTGGTCGCTGCTCGCGGCGGCCTATCGCCACGCCGGCGTGCGGCCAACCCTGCTGGAGCGCGATTTCAACATCCCGCCGCTGCCGGTCCTGCTCGAGGAAATCGACACCATCCGCATGATGCAGGATGCCGCGCTGGCCGAAGGAGCGCCTGCGCGTGTCGCCTGAGCTGTCCCGCCTGGCGCAGCAGCAGGCGATCTTCGCGGCAAACCTGCGCGATCCGGCGCATGCCGAACCCGTGCCGGTCGCGCCCGCACGCATCGCGCTCTACCGCGAACTGTTCTTCAACACCCTGCGGGATCTGGTCGGCGGCACCTTCCCGGTGTTGCGCGCAATCCTCGGGGAAAGCGGCTGGGAAACGCTGATCCACGATTTCCAGCGCGAACACCGCTGTCGCACGCCGCTCTTTCCCGAGCTGGGGCGCGAATTCCTCGACTGGCTCGACACGCGCCCGGCGCAGCCGCCCTTCCTGCACGAGCTGGCACACTACGAGTGGATCGAGCTGGCGCTGGCGCTGGACGAGGCCGATGCCGTGCCGGCGGACGTCGATCCCGACGGCGATCTGCTGGACGGCGTGCCCGTGGCCTCGCCGCTGGCCTGGCCGCTGGCCTATCGCTTCCCGGTGCACCGCATCACGCCGGCATTCCAGCCGCAGGAGCCGCCTGCCGCGCCCACTTTTCTGCTCGTGCGGCGCGATGTGGACGACGCCATCCACTTCCACGCGATCGACGCCCTCACCCATGCCCTGCTGCAGGCCCTGCACGATGCGCCGGCAATCCGCTCCGGCTTGCAGCTGATCGAACACCTCGTCGGCGGTCGCGAGGACGCTGCGGCGCTGCGCACCCAGGCCATCGCGCGGCTGCATGAACTGCATGACCGCGGTGCCATCTGCGGCACGCGGCGCGCGTGAACGGCGGCTGCGCGCGGCGGCGGCGCGGCACGCAAAAGCGCATGGCACGCTCTAAACTTTCCCGATGACCGATTCCCCCGACTACGGTGCCGCCTTCGCCAGCACCATCGCCGCGCGCTTTCGTGGCTTCCTGCCCGTGGTGGTGGATGTGGAAACCGGCGGCTTCGACTGCAATCGCCACGCGCTGCTGGAAATCGCCGCAGTGCCCGTCACGCTCGATGCCGCCGGACTTGCCGTTCCCGGCACCACCCTGCACGCCCACGTCGCACCTTTCCCCGGTGCCGAACTCGACCCCCGCTCGCTCGACATCACCGGCATCGATCCGCACAACCCGCTGCGCGGCGCGCTGTCCGAACGCGCCGCGCTCGACCACATCTTCAACGGCGTGCGCCTGGCGGTGCGCGAGGCCGGCTGCAACCGCGCGATCCTGGTCGGGCACAACGCCAGCTTCGACCTGGGCTTCATCAACGCCGCCGCCCTGCGCGTAGTGCACAAGCGCAATCCGTTCCACCCGTTCAGCAGCTTCGACACCGTGGCCCTGGCCGGCCTTGCCTACGGCCAGACGGTGCTGGCCAAGGCAACCGAGGCGGCCGGCCTGGCGTGGGACGCCAACCAGGCCCACTCGGCCATCTACGACGCGGAAATCACCGCCGCGCTCTTCTGCCGCATCGTCAACCGCTGGCGCACGCTGTCGCTGCACGACACCGCATCCTCGGCCTGAGCGCTCGCCGCACGACGAAAAGCCCGCGTCTGGGTCGGAATCGAAAACATCACAAAAACCGGCTTTGTTGCGCGGTTTTTCATGGCGTAATTTTGCGAGTTACCCCCAAAGTTACCCCCGCCTGCCGGCGACGCTCCGGCGCGGAGCCTTGGGTGCCCCTCCCCTGCGCCACCCAAACGAACCCCACCACGGCGACCAAGCCCATCCGTCAGATTCCAGATTGCGGAGAGGCACCTCAGAAGCATTGAGCGGCGTGCTGCCGCGGTGGGCCAACGGATCGCCGCCAACATTGTCAGTCGCACCGAATCGTTCCACCGACCGCCAAACACTGGCGACCTGTCTTCTCGTCGGTGACGAAGTGAGAGCTAGGTGGCCTGATGTAGCCGTTCCCGTACTGATCCTGTACGCGCGATGGCTCGGTGTACCCTGGCCCCGTGCGGATCGCAGAGGTGTTCGCGTCCGGGGATCGGCGCCGCAGCGACTCATACCCGCGTGAACCGCTGAACCCATCTCTTTCGGGATCAAATCGGCTCGCGTTCAACGGCGGTGACGCTGGTACCGGTGCCGGAGGTGGTTGGAAATGCTGTGCTGTGGGCGCAGGCTCGTAGCGCTCGACGACCGGATAGGCGGCCTGCATGGCCTGTTTGTACCTGCGTTGTGCGTCCGCTTCTTCCTGCGCGTGCAGCCTGGCCTGTGCTTCTGCAATGGTTGCCTGGCTTGGCTGTGCATGGATCTTCCTGATTAGCCCTGTGTCTCAGCCGGCACTCTGGCGAGGAATGGCTCTGGGTCGTCATTCTCGCGTGCTCTTGGCGGGAATCTGGCGACGTGGCTTGTGTGTTCACTGGAACAGGCGCAAATGGCGCTGGGTTCCCGCCT